>Ga0206951_1008_pt1 | contig 72312 bp, 69 predicted proteins | sample Alteio_BWOrgHeat_38_FD_152974 | JGI IMG/M metagenome (GOLD analysis project Ga0206951, IMG submission 152974) | Enriched cells from forest soil in Barre Woods Harvard Forest LTER site, Petersham, Massachusetts, United States -... | ecosystem: Environmental > Terrestrial > Soil > Temperate forest >... | reverse complement strand
TGAACATTTCATGCAGACCGTCCTCGCTGGAGGGGTGGAGATTGATTCTCACCCGTTTCAACGGGGTCTCGGTTACGGCCACTTTTAGGAAGTCGATTTCTTTTTGGCTGATGGTGGCAATTTCAGCCTGGGACAGGTAAACCTCCGGGGATTTCTTTATAAAGTGCATCGAAATTTATCCTCCTCTGCCCGATCCTCTCCGTAACGAAGTTGCGGAGAGGGAGATTGATACAGTTTGCTGCCAGGGAAAATAGAATACATTTTTCCACCGCGCGCTAAGAAGGCAGCGCATTTTTCCTGGATCTTTGTTTCAATCCGGGGACTCACGGCTAGCAAGCAAGTGTTGATTTTATCATCCGCGAGCATTTTTTCCGAGGAAACAATGGGCAAATGGGCGCCGGGGGTGAAATAAGCTTGTTTGTTGGCATCGTCGTCAACCAGGTAGGATACAAAGTCCTGCAGTCCGAGGGCGTGCATAAACATCAGGGCTTGATGCCCTGCCCCTAAAATGGCGATCTTGCCGCCTTGGGCCTGGATAGCCGCCAGTGCTGTCTGATAAGCATCACGAACTTTTTCAAAAGCAGCCGCGTAAGGCGTGAAAAGACTGGGGGCTTTTTCCTTTACCATCGGACTCGGGGCGGCAGTCTGGGGAAGCGGCTGGACCAGGGCCACCAAAGCGTCTTCGAGCTGACCTTCAAATCGCATTAAATTGAATAACCGATAGCCGGCCTGCCGCAGCAATCGGGTGAAGCTCTCCGCAGTGAAATAGCAAACATGTTCTTCCCAAATGAAGCTGTAATCCTTGCGCGTGAGGAATTTGCTGCTGTCGGGCACTTCGATGAGAACCAGGCCGTTTTCGGCGAGCAGGGGGCGAAAGCTGTCCAGGGCGGCGAGCGGGTCGCGGCAATGTTCAAGGAGATAGCGGCAGATCAGGAGCTGGCTTTTTCCGTGCGTTGTCGCCAAGGTTTGCATCGGTTGGGGATGCAGCCGAGCTTGGAGCGTTTCCAGGTAAGGAAAAGTTTCAATGGCGCGCTTGGGCTCCAGAGCGAAGAGATCGAGCATTTTGCAGGTGAGGCCCTGGGCTGCCAGTTTCTTTAAGAGCGGCTGATCAAAGGGGCCGATGCCGAAGACCGAGGCTGGGGCTTTGAGTTGGGGGAGGAGTTGTGAGGTCACTGCCTCTAAATGGGCGTCGGGTTCATTGTAGCGGATCCAGGGGACCTGTGGGATGAGGGCTTCGATGGGTGGGGGGTCGAAAAGCTGAATAAGGGAGCAATGAGAACATTCGGTGAGTGCGAGTGGATAAGTCGGTGTGGAAACCTCCGGCACGGCGGCAAAGCGGTTGCAAGGGGGGAGCTTGCCGAGTTCCAGCCGGGGGCCAACGAGGTCGGTTTGGCAGAGGATGCATTGGAGTTTGGATTTCATTTTTAGCACGCTTTAAATAGGGATGTGAAGAATCATTATTTTATAGGTTAAAAACCCTGTCCAGCTCTTGCCATGGGGTGGCCATGATATGAGGAGCTAGTAGAGCGCCAACTTGATTTTGTCGTCCTGTGCAAAGTCTCTGTCATCCTGAGCGCAGCGAAGGATCTCCTTGCTGCAGAGGGAGTGAGATCCTTCGCTCATGCGGATAATACAACGTCCGCCGATCTTGCCGCTCCGGATATTTGCGATAGCCTCATTCAGGTTATCCAGGGAGCAAAAATCCGTGATCAATTCACGCAGCTTGATGCGGCCGGTATTGAATAATTGCTGATAGCGGGGAATATCCTGGTGCGGGATGGTGTCGCCGCCGTGGGAGCCGCTGAGGCCTTTGCCGAAATGCAGGGGCAAGGAGTAAATATTAATATTGTTTCCCTTGCGCGGAACGCCAACCAGCGTAACGCGGCCTTGCGGTTTAATCAGTTGGTAGCCCATTTCGATAATGGCCGGCACGCCGGTGTTATCCACGAAGACATCCAGGCCGCTGGTGCCAATAATATCAGCAATGGCCTTTTGGGCATCTTGTTTGGAACTATTAATCAGATGTGTCGCGCCCATAGCCTTGGCTAGTTCCAGTTTATTATCATGCAAATCGACGGCGATAATGGGGTAGGCAGAAACCAGGGCTGCGGCTTGCACGATGTTCAGGCCGATACCGCCGGCGCCGAAGACGACCACGGATTCGCCGATGCGGACTTTGGCATTGTTTTCAATTACGCCGAAGCCAGTGGTCACGGCGCAGCCGAACAAAGCAGCGACGGCGAGGTCGCTGTCGGCTGGTATTTTGGTGACGCGGTTTTCGGAAACGATGGCGTATTCATTAAAGGTAGCAATCCAGCCAGCGTTGACCTTGCGGCCTTCCCAGGAATAGGATGGGGTTTCGGATTCGATGCCTTGGCTTTTGCGCCAGTGAAGGACGACTTTGTCGTCGGGCTTGACGTGACGCACGCCGGGGCCGATGGCGAGCACCGTGCCGGAGCCTTCGTGGCCGAGGAGATGGGGAAGGAATTTATCTTCACCCTTGGCACCGTCGATTTCGCCGAGTTGGGAGCCGCAGATGCCGCTGTAGTGGACTTTAACGAGGACTTGGCCAACGGCCAATATAGGGGGCAGTGTGATCTCGGTAATGACGAGAGGGGCACGCAGTTCGGTGAGAATGGCGGCTTGCATGGTTTTGGGGATGGTGGTCATGGGAGAATCTCTTATGGGTTTGGTTGGTTGTTAAGTGAGTGAGATTTTTACTCAAAATAAATATACGAATGGTCGCCCGTGTATCCCGTTTGTTTAAACCACCAGTCCCATTCTTCCGGCGTACAGAAGGCTTCGCAGGTGACTTGCCAATAGAGCAAATTTGCCTTCTCTTCCTCATTGCGATAGGACTCGACGCAAATGTATTTATCTTTCTTGCCAACGCGTTCGATTTCGCGAAGCGCTGGATCCAGGTCATAGTTATGCAGATTATGCAAAGTAGTGATGGAAATCACGAGGTCGAAGTGTTTATCCGGGAAAGGCAGTTGCTTCGCATTGCCAACCTGAAGGCGGTCGCGGACCTCTTCTTTGGCGTTTTCGATAGCATACTGGGAAATATCCAAACCGTAAACTTCGATTCCAGGCAAAACCTTGGTGAAATCATAAAGCAGGAAGCCTTTGCCGCAGCCGACATCCAGAATTTTGTCGCCGGGCTTGAGGCCATATTGTTCGACCATGGCGCGGGCGACTTTTTCCCAACGGCCTTCCATGTAGCGATAGCCCCCGTAGCAAATGCGGCGATCACCATCCCAGTAATCCTGGTCCCATTTTTTGGCTAAGACAGCCGCTTTCGCCTTAGGATATTCCGGCTCATTCACGCGGGCAAGGTAGTCGCGCTTCGTGCTTTTGTGCAATACGGATAAAAAATCAATGTAGGCCATAATCTTGAGTCTCCAAAGCTTGAATTAAATGAGTCACCTTGTCTAATTGCTTCCGTTTGAAATCCGCCACCTTCAAAGAGGGATTGGCAAAGCGGTAGCGGGCAAGATGCACGGGAAGAAAAATATTCAGGGCGATGCAGCACCATTTGACGCGATAGACCCGGCGCAGCAACTGGGCACGGCGGATCAATTCTTCTGAGCGGGCAAAAGACTGCATCACTTGAGCAACAAAACCGTTGAACTGATTTTCGGGGACGGGCAAAGCTAATTGCGAGAAAAAATCACCGGTCATTTTCGCCGGGTCATCCCAGCCGGCGTATTCAAAATCGAGGAAACAGAGGCTGCCGTCTGGCATTTTGAGGGCGTTGTGAAAACCGAAGTCAGAGGGCGAAATGCAACGCTGGCTAGGATCGAGGCAAGCGGTGAGATCAAGGCCTTCGTTATCGGCCACGGTTTTTAGTGCGGCGGCGAGTTTCTGCCAATAGTCACTCAAACGCTGAATCAGCCGTTTGGCGGCTTGATCTTCAACGGCATCCAGATTGCCACGGCCACGCAAGGCCGCATCCGCTTCTGGCGTTATTTTCTGTAATAAAGCGATTCGGGCGCTAATCAAAGCCAGGTGTTCCTGAAGCGAAAAGCAGGCTTCCGAGGCCACAGGCAAGGTTGCGGCATGAGCTCGGGTCTGGGGCTCATTCAGAGCGCAAAAAAATTCGGCGGCCTGATCCACTTCTGCGGTTGTCACTTCCTCGGGTTGCAGCGGTCGGCCTTCCATGAATTCATAGAGGGCCATGCTTTGTTTTAGGTCTTGAAAAAAGGGCTGTGGCACCTGCCGTGGGGCCACGGCTTTGGCATAGGAAAGAAAGGCAAATTCGGCAGCCAGGCGATCGCGGGTATCGCCTTCCTGGCGCAGATATTGTTTGATGACAAAGGGGCCGTCGACGGTATGAATACGATAGGTGCGATTATTTTTGCCCTGGGTACAGTTTTTAATCGATAAAACGTTGGGTGATAATCCAGCGGCGCTGAGTAAGGCAGCGATTTGCATGATAAATTCGGTGGAGGACAGGTTAGAGCCGATCATGATAAACCCATGTATTTTTCAAGAGCCGACCAGGCGGAAATTACTTCCACCTGCGGCAAGTTTTTTTCTTGGTGATGGTTTTGTGGGTCAAAGAGAACACGCTGGGTGCGCTGCGGGAAATGCGCGGCCAGGAGGATCTCTGGTAAATCGTCTATAAATACATCGCAGCCAAAAGCGCCGATGCGGGCCAGTTTTTCATCTTTGGTTAATTCAAAGAAAATTTGGTTTTCCGGGATGAAGGGAACGTGGTCTTCGCAGAGATAACGCTCGACCCAGGTGCGTGCAGCCAGGTGAAGATCGTATTGGGGACCGAGGTAATTATGCTTGGTTTTGTGGCTAATGATGGCAAGCGTATGGCCGGCTTCTTTGGCCCGGCGGATAAAGTGCAGTGCGCCGGGATAGGCTTCGGCTTCCACCATGCGGGCGCCGTAGACATAGCCTTGCATTTCGGTCCAGCGGTCTTCTTTGTCGACGCTACGGAGGTAATCGCGGACGGCGGTTTTGTTGGCGGGGAGATCGGGCGGGATGACGCCTTGCTCCAGGGCCACGGTGTGGAAAATTTTATCGTAGTTGACGATGGTGTTATCGAAGTCTAGACCGATTCGCATGGGGGGCCTGTTTTTGATGATTAATAATACCTCCTCTCCCTAGCCTTCTCCTCCACCAAAAGCGTGGAGGAGAGGGGACTATAAGCTTGCGGTGCTTCTTCTGTATGAAGCCCATGAGAGAGGGTCCCATTACAGCTTAGGCTACAATTCTCGCGCGCATTTCGGGAATTGCAGTTAAAACGCGTTCGGCAATCTGTTCTGCTTCTAAGCCATATTTTACTTGAGCGTATTTTTGGCTGCCAATCTCGTGCATGAATTGGTCGGGAGCGCCCAGGCTTAGGTGGGGGATTTGGGCGTTGTACTGAGAGCGCCATTCCGCCACCGCGCCGCCTAAACCGCCGATGAGGCTGTGTTCTTCGATGGTGACGAGTAGCTTGAAACGGGAATCCGCTTGTTGCAGATAGGCCGTATCCAGGGGCTTGATGCTGTGAAAGGACACCACCTCAGCGGAAATGCCGCGATCTTTTAGGATTTCGGCGGCTTTCAAGACTTCGGGCATCAGAATGCCGGCGCTTAAGAGAGCAACTTCTGTCCCCTCTTGCACCACAAGGACTTCGCCGATGCGAAGTTTGGGTTTCTCTTTATGAATTGCCGGTTCACCCTTTTTACCAATTCGAATATAGACCGGGTGATCTTGCTGCAAGGCGGCGCGCAGCATCAAGTCGAGTTCCGTCGCGTCACAAGGCGCCAGGACGCACATGCCCGGCAGAGTTCGCAGAATCGCCATGTCTTCCAGGGAGTGATGCGTGGGACCCAGTTCGGCATAAGAAAGACCGGAACCGGTGCCGACAATCACCACCGGTGCGTGATGGTAGCAAACGTCAACGCGGATCTGCTCAAAGCAGCGCGTGGTGGTGAAAGGCGTGATGGTATAAATCACAGGTCGCAGACCATTAAGCGCCATGCCGGCGGCCACGCCCATCATATTGGCCTCGGCCACGCCACAATTATAAAATCGCGACGCGTCTACTTTCTTGAAGTTATCAAAGAGCTTGTTCCCAATATCACCCGAGAGCAGAACGACGCGTTCATCCTCTTTGGCTAATTGGGTCAGCGTGTCAGCAAAAGCGTTTCTCATGTCCCGGTCTCCAGCTCGCGTTCCGCCGCTTCAACTTCGGTGGCGGTGGGTATGCGGTAATGCCAATTGTTGTCATCTTCCATAAAGGAAACCCCTTTGCCTTTCACAGTATGCGCAATAATCGCCGTTGGCTTGCCATTAGCGGCGGGGAAGGTTGTCAGCGTGTCCAGCAGGGCCGGTATATCGTGCCCGTCAATTTCACAGGCATTCCAGCCAAAGGCGCGCCATTTGTCGGCCAAGGGTTCAAGCGCCATGACTTCACAGCTTCTACCCGTTGCCTGCCATTTATTGAAATCGATAATCACGCAAAGCTTGCTCACTTGTTGGGCCGCTGCCATCATTGCCGCTTCCCAAACCGAGCCTTCGTTGCATTCGCCGTCGCTTAAAACCGCGTAGACGTTGTAGTCTTTCTTATTGATGCGTGCCGCCAAGGCCATGCCAAGACCCAAGGGGAGTCCATGTCCCAACGAACCAGTCGCGGCTTCAATGCCCGGCAACTGCTCTGGCGTCGGTGGGTGCTCGGCAAAAAGGCCGCCGTCTTCGCCGTAGGTATCCAACATGCTTTCCGGATAAAACCCGCGCCGCGCCAGGACCTGAAATAAAGCGGGTGCGCCGTGTCCCTTGCTGAGAATCATGCGGTCGCGGTCGGGATCACGCGGTTTAGCGGGATCCAGACGCAGCACGGAAAAATAAAGCGCCGTTAAAATATCCACGCAGGATAGACAAGAGCCTAAATGCGGGATCGAGGCCTGATGCGAGGTCTTGATGATTCGCGCGCGCAGTTTACGCGCATGCGCTTGCAGTTCTTGGAGTGTTGTCATCGTCATTAGGGCTTATGTGTATAATCGTAGGGTTGCGCTTTCAGCGTGTCGAAATGCTTGCGGACCCAGGTGATGCAATCGTCGAGTCCTTGATCCAGGCTCACGCGATCCTGCCAAGCTAATTCCGCACGTAATTTGCCGCTATCCAGCTGATAGGCCGCGTCTTTGCCGAGGCGTTCGCCGACCATTTCCACCTGGTCTTCAAAGGAAACATCCAGCTTCTTGCAGATGCGCTCGACCAATTCACGGATAGAGACCACTTCCTGGGTGGAAATATGGTAGGTGCTGCCGTTGGCGCCTTTGTCCATAATGCGCCAGGTGGCGTCCGAAACGTCCTTCATGTGAATAAAGGAACGGGTAGACACGCCGCCGCCGTGCAGTTGGAGTTTGCGGCCCAAGAGAATAAAAAGAATGGTGCGCGGAATAATGCGATAGAGTTGCTGCCCCGGTCCGTAGACATTGGCGGCGCGGGTAGTCACCACCGGGAACTGATAGGCGCTGTGAAAGGTGCGCAGACTCATATCGGCCGCGGCGCGGGAGACGGCATAAGGCGTGCTGGGGTTAAAGGGGAAATCCTCCTTCACAAAACCAGAGCAGGAACCATAGACTTCCGGCGTCGAGACATGCACATAGCGCTGGATAAAGTCGCATTTGCGCAATTCATCATGCAATTTAATCGTGGAAACGGCATTGGTCATGAACCAGTCGCCGGGCGTGCGCCAGCTTTCGGCCACCATGCTTTGCGCCGCGAAATTGACGACATAGTCAGGCTTGAATTCTTTGATCAAGTCCATCATTTCCGGTAAATGACCGTTGAGGTCCAGTTGATGAAAGCGAAATTGTTTGTTGGCGCGCCACTTGTAGGGCAAGAGCGCGTCAACCGGCTCCTGTGAGCGGCTAGTGCCGATGACTTCCGCTCCCTGGTCGAGAGCGTAATCGACAAAACTGGACCCAGAAAATGAATTACTACCAATGACAACTAATTTAGGCACAAGAAACTCCTTCCTCTAATTCGACTTGCGGTCGATTTTCATAGCACCATTGCATGAGCATATGGCCCACGACCAATTGTAAATCTTCTGCGATCTGCATGTCGTCAACTGCGAAATGGATCGCGACGTCGGCGAGATCTTTGCTGCGCCCACCGGAGTAGCCCAGAATAGCGTAGGATTTGACCTTCATGACCTTGGCCTGCTGCAGCGCGGCGAGAATATTGGCTGAATTGCCACTACCGGAGAGCACGAGCAGTAAATCGTCGGGCTCGGCTTGAACGGCCAATTGCTCGGAGTAGATGCGATCATAGCCGACATCGTTGGCAAGACAGGTCAACACAGCGGGGTTGGCCGAGAGCGCGTTGATTCGCATGCCGCCGCCGGTGCGCTTGGCAATGCCGTAGACAAAGTCATTGGCCAGGTGGATAGCGTTGCCGGCGCTACCGCCGTTGCCGCAAATGAAGACCTGTTTTTTCTCGATCCAGCAGCGGCGCAGGTCTTCCGCAAGCTGTGCCACCGGGGACCAATCGCTGCTGGCCAAAATGGCCTGCAGACGGCTGGCATAGTCCGAGAAAAAATTCTCGATAGGGGCAATTGCTTTTAGCAAGGTCATGATGAATTCCTCTTCTATACTACGGTTTTTTGCATCCATTTTAAATTATAAAAATGATCTTCGTTCTTCAGCACGCCAGCCTGGTAGTGTTCAACCATTTCCTGAATAGCGGTTTTGACGTTTTTCTTGGGCTTAAAGCCGGCCTTCAGGAGTCTGTCGGAGTTCACGCGATAAGAACGGGGGTCATTCGATTCAGTGACGGTAATTTCCGCCGGCACATACTGGGTGACCATATTGGCGATGTCGAGAATGGAAATATTTTCAAAGCCGGCATTGTAGACGCCGGTGGCTTCCGGATGATCCAAGAGGAAAAGATAAGCGTCGGTGATATCGTCAATGTGAATATTGGGCCGCACCTGCTTGCCGCCGAAAACCTTGATTTTGCCGGTCGTGAGGGCTTGCATGGTCAGCAGATTGACGGAAACATCAAGACGCATGCGCGGTGAATAGCCGCACACCGTGGCTGGACGGATCATTTGCACAACCATGTCATCGGCATAGCTCATCAGAACGCGTTCGGAAACCATCTTGGTCTTGTTGTAGGCGGAAATTGGATCCAGTTCCAGGTCTTCTGTCACCTGCTCTTCTTCCTTGACACCGTAGACGGAGCCGGAGGAAGCATAAATAAAACGCTTGATGTCGTGACGCTTGGCCTTGTCGGCCAACTGCATGGTGGCAAGCGCGCTCACTTCCCAGGTTAATTGGGGATTCAAATCGCTGCAGGGATCGTTGGCGATGGAGGAAAGATGAATGACGCAATCCACGCCCTTGAGCGGAACGCTGTTGATGTCACGGATATCGCCCTTGACCACCTGGAGTGCGGGGTGGGGCTGATGAAAATTGCCGAACCATTGGGTATCGAAGGCGACGACTTCGTAGCCGCGATTTAAGAGCTTGGGGACGAGAACGTGGCCTTTATAGCCGCAACCGCCGGTAACTAGGATTTTCATGATAGAACCTCTTCTTTTATTTAATATTCATATCTGACCAAAACCTCACCTTCCACAATCACCCCTCTCCTACAGAGCGAGACAGTGGGGAGAGAAGGAAGATGCGTTCTACCTCCTCTCCCTAGCCCCCGCTCCTCCACAAAAAACGTGGAGGAGCGGGGATTTTCTTGTGTAGAGGAGAGATCACTCTTTAAAACTCTTCTTCTGCTAAACGCAGACTCTCCAGGGTGCCAATATCCCGATGATAATCGGCATTATGAAAAGTCTGCATCCTTCCTAAATAATGAGGCAAGACTTCCGTACTAAGATCGATCACTTCCTTTTCAAAGGAAGCTAAAAACGCTATAACACTGGGCTCAAAGAGGTACACGGCCGCATTGGCGCGCGTGCCGGGTGGGTTCGCAACTTTTTCGTGAAAGGCGAGCACCCTCCCCTGCGCATCCTGTTCGATGATACCGCAGCTCTTGGGCGTGTCGGTATCAAAGGTCATCATGGTGATTTCCACGCCGGGTTGACGCCTTTCATGCGCTTCGATAAAGGCAGCAACATCAAAGCGGGTTAAATTATCCGCGTGGGCCAGGATAAAAGGGCCGTCTGCCAAAAAGTCGCGGTTTTTAAGTACCGTTCCGCCGGTGCCAAGCAATTCATGTTCATGCACCAGCGTCAACGCAGCCCGCCAGCGGGAAGCTTGCACAAAGTCGCGGACAACCTCGGGCAAATAGTGGGTATTCACCAGAATGTGATCGACGTGCTCCGGCAGCAGGAGATCCAGCCAGTATTCCATCAAGGGTTTTCCGTGAATCGGCACCAGGCACTTAGGCATGGACTCCGTCAGCGGCCGCAGGCGGGTTCCCAACCCGGCGGCCAGTAAAACGGCTTTCATAAATTCTTCAACTCCTGCAAGATCTCATTCGCGGTCAAAGGCAAATTACCAATGCGGCCAACCTGACAGGCCGCTGCGATCGAGCCTAAATAGGCGCTTTCCCAGATATTTGCTCCGGCTACCAGGGCCATCGCTGCGCAGGTTAATAAACTGTCGCCGCCGCCGGCCACATCTTTGGGAGCGGAGTTCAAGGCCGGCAGGCGGTCAATGTGAATGCCGCTTTTCGTGCTATCGGCCGTCTGAATCAATAAGCCTTCCGCGCCTAGCGTGATCAGCACATGTTTGGCGCCGGCCTTTTTTTGAAGTGCCTCGGCTAAAAATCCCAAGCCGGAACCGGAATCGCGTACCGCCAATCTTGCCTCGTGCTCGGTCGGTGTAATCAGAAGCATGCCTTGAAAACGCGAAATATCGCCGACCTGCGAGGAAGACTGACTATCGGCTACCATCGGGATGTCATGCTGATTGCAAAGCGAAATAGCCGCGTCGACCAGGGACGGCGACAAGCAGCCATAATTAAAGTCGGAAAAAATCACCAGATCGGCGTCTTTAATTGTCTTGGCCAATTCGTTGCGTAATTTTTTAGCTAGTTCCTTGCCGATTTCATGATGACGCAAATGCGAAACACGCAGCAGGGTTTTGTTGCCGGCACGGAAACGTTGTTTCAAGGTAGTCGGGCGACTCTTGTCCTTGATCAGACAGGCCTCAACCTGATAGCTGCGCAAAGTTTCTTTTGCAAAGGCGGCTGTTTCATCATCGCCGACGACCGTGAAATAGTTGACCTTCGCACCCAAGCTGCAAGCATGAGCCGCAACGATACCGGCGCCGCCCACGAAAAGATCTTTCTTGATCGGCATGACGACGATGGTGGGATCTTCCTGCGACATTCCCAAAGGATTGCAGGTCACATACTCGTCAATGATCAAGTCGCCCAAAACAACGACTTTGATATCCGCAAAGCCCCGGACCACGTCAGCCAATTTTTTCATGTCGAGGCCATGGCGTTCGAGATAATCGACCGGCTTGCGAATGGTTGAAAAATCGACTTCCAGAAATTCACGCCGCAAGAGATCGAGAGAAGAAAGCGAAGCTTCGCCGGAGGTAAAGAGCAAGCTCCCACCATAGCTTTCGACGACGGCCTGCTCGGGATTCACATGCTGCTCGTGTTCTTTTCCTTTAACGACGATATCGGGTTGTAAACAGGTGATCAGCTCTTCCGCGGTGCAGGGCAGCAGGACGGCATAGTCCACGCAGCCAATGGCGCGAATCCCTTCTAAACGGAGATGCTGTGGAAGATGGGTGCCAGGGTAGGAATCGGGATTCAGGCCAACCACTAAAAAATCCGCGCATTCCGCAGCAAAATTCAGTAGGCTCAAATGCCCGGGGTGAACGATATTAAAATTACCGGAAACAAAGGCCATGCGTTTACCTGCGCTCACCTGGCTTTTAATTTCCATGGCCAAGGCTGCAGCATCGCTGGCGGCAAGGTCTTCCTTTCGTATGACTTGTCCTAAGCTCATGTATCAATCCAATATTATTTATTATTATTTCCTAAACATCGATTTTAGATGATTGGTTCCACCATTGCTACCGCAATCCGGGTGAAAATCTTCCAGATAAAAGAATAAAAATTGCGCAACCTTTAGCAAGCCGCTCTAGCGAGCTGAGGCCTTCGCTTAAACCGCCTCGACCGCATAAACTGGCAGGGAGACCCGGGTTTCCCTGCCCAAAAAATCTAACAACAGCTCGACCCGCTGCTGGTCGTTCATTTTTTCAAAAACCGCCGTATGGCCGCTAAAGCAACCGTCGATGATGCGCACGCGCTCCCCTTTGGCAAATAAGGCCAAAGCGGCGGTCGTGACATAACCCGTGCTATCTTGTTGTTTTTTTAAAGCTTGAATCGTTTGCGCCGGCAGCGCCGCGGGGCGACCCTGACTGCGCAGCAAATAGGAAACCCCTTGGGTCGAGTCAATCGACTGCCAGCCGTTGGTTTCTAAATCAAAAGATACAAAGAGGTAACGTGGAAACAACGGCGCCTGAATCACCTCCACCTTGCGGGCGTGACGGCGTTGACGCTGATAACAGGGAAAATAGGTTTCGAAGCCTTGCTGGGCCAGATTAGCAACTGCTAAGGGCTCCCGATAAAGCTGGGTATGGACGGCAAACCACTGCTTCATAGCGCAAAATTCCCTCCTGCGGCCGCCATTTTATACGCGGGATTATAGTCAGCGCCATACAGGATCTCTTCCACCACAGCGCAAATAATATGGCCAAAGAGGATGTGGCCTTCTTGAATTTTGGGAGTCTCCTGCGAAGGGATATTTAAAACCAACTCACAACGCTCGGCCAGTAAAGGCGCCGACTGGCCGCTGAAGCCGACCGTGACCAACCCCTTGGCACGCGCCGTTTCCAAGGCTCTTAAGATATTGGGGGATTTTCCAGAAGTGGAAATGCCGATCAGGACATCGCCTGACTGGCCGATGGCTTCCACCTGACGCGCGAACAAATATTCAAACGAATAATCATTGCTAATGGCGGTTAAAGCCGAGGTGTCGGTCGTTAAGGCCAGGGCAGCCATGGCTGGTCGATTGTAAGATAAACGGCAGACTAATTCCGCCGCTAAATGCTGACTGTCCGCAGCCGAGCCGCCGTTGCCGGCAAAGAGAATTTTTCCACCTTTTTTCAGGGCATCCACGCAGCGCCGGGCAATGGCGTCCGCGGTTTTGAGCAAAGCATCATTGGCCTGGATCGCGATGATCAGCTCGCGCGATTTTTGCAGTTCTTCTTTTATAAGAGAGTGCATAATGAGCTCTTTTAATTCAATTTTGCTTGGATCAAATCAACCACATATTGCGCAAAAGGCAAAGCGCAAGTAAAGGCCGGTGACACTGCGTTCAATACATGCATGGACTGTTTGTCCCCTTCCAAAATAAAGTCCATTTCCAATTTGCGTGCCTTGATATTCAAAAGTTGCGCGCGGATACCGGGCTTGCCCCAAGTTTTATAGTTACTGGGATCCACCGCGCTCACCAATTCCGCCGCTCTTTTTGCCAAAACAACGCGGCGATACTTTCTCATTTCTTCAATTGCCAGCTGTCTAAAATCAAAGCCTGCTTTCACCAACAAACCGAATTCGCGCGTCATAATTTTTAGCATTTCGGAAAAATTGAAACGCGATAACCCACGATAATGCTCACGCCAAAATGCCGGAATTGCCGTTGGACCTATTTTTACAACGCCATCCACCGTGAGGGTAAAGTGTACCCCAAGAAAGGGATTTCGTAAATCAGGCACGGGATAGATGTGCGTTCTTAATTTTTCCTGCGGATTGGATGCATAAAGATACAAGCCTTTAAAGGGCAAAATGGTATAGTTTTGCGAAAAGGAGAAATTCCTGGCAATCAGATCCGCGTATAAGCCGGCGGCGTTCACAATATAGCCAGCCTCATAATTGCCCCGGTTGGTGTGGATCACCTGTCCTTGATTGCTTAAATATTTTACTCCCAGCAGTACTTCGATCCCTTCGTCACAGGCATCGCGCAACATTTGATCGACGACGTGCTTGGGAGAAACTGTAGCGGTCGAGGGAGAAAAAAGCGCCTGTTCCCAGGTTTTTACCCGCGGCTCAATTTCTTTGGCTTCCTTGGCGGTGATCAACTCTAAAGCAATACCATTCTGCTGGCCACGCTGTAAAAGTTCCCGTAGCCCGACCATGTCCCTTTCATCTCGGACCACAACCAGCTTGCCGCAACGATTGAGGGGGAGTTTATGTTCGACACAGTAGTCCGTCAGCAGGCGGTTGCCTTCGCGGGTGAACTTCGCCTTGAGGCTGTCTTTGGTGTAGTAAAACCCGGCATGGAGGACGCCGCTATTGCGACCGCTGGCGTGTTCGCCGATGTGTTCTTCTTTTTCCAGGACCAGGACGTGGCAATCGCGATAGCGGCGTTTCAAGTCACGCGCAATGCTGAGGCCGACGATACCGCCGCCGATGACGATGAAGTCCGCATTTTTTTGGGATTTTTGCGTCATATTACTTCCTCTTCGCTTCTTTGATAGAGGTCTTCAAAACGCACAATGTCGTCCTCGCCAAAATAGGTGCCCGTTTGCACTTCTACGATTTCCAGATCCTGCTTGCCGGCATTTTCCAGCCGGTGCTTCACTCCGGCCGGAATAAAGGTAGATTGATTTTCGCTTAATTCAAAGGTGTTTTCACCGCAAGTCACCGTCGCCCTGCCCTTGATCACCACCCAATGCTCCGATCGTCGGTGATGCAGTTGCAGCGATAACTTGGCGCCGGGTTTCACAATCAGGCGTTTGGTCTGAAAATCCGGGTTTTCGTTCAGAACTTCGTAATAGCCCCAAGGCCGGTATTCCAAGCGGTGATGCTCGACTTCCCGGCGCTTGCTCTCTTTCAATTTATTCACCAGATGTTTCACATTCTGGCACTTATCTTTGTGCGCCACCATTACCGCGTCGGCAGTTTCGATCACGACCAGATTGGAAACACCCATGATCGCCAGCAAACGGCTCTCGGCATGCAGATAAGAGTTATCCACCTGCTCGGTGACAACGTCGCCCTTGATCACGTTACGGTCCGCGTCCATTTCATTCGCTTCCCACAGGGCCGACCAGGAACCAAGGTCTCTCCAATCGGAACAGAGCGCCACCAGCGCCAGTTTGTCGGTTTTCTCCATGAGGGCATAGTCTAGCGATTCACTGCGGCAACGACTAAAGAGCTCGGGCTTGATGCGATGAAAATCCAGGTCAATCTTGAGTTGTTGAATGCAAAGACGGCAGGCGGCTAGAATATCCGGCGCATGCTTCTGCAATTCGCTTAAATAGGTTTCCACCGTGAAAAGGAAAATGCCGCTATTCCAAAAATGCGTGCCAGAACGCAGATAGTCTTCCGCCGTCTTCAGGTCCGGTTTTTCAATGAATTTTTTCGCCTGAAAAATGTCTTCGGAGAGAGCCTTTCCCTTTTGAATGTAGCCATAGCCCGTCTCGGGCTTGTTCGGCGCAACACCGAAAGCAACCAAGCTCCCCTGCAAAGCAACGACTTCCGCCTGACGGATGGAGGCGACAAAGCGAGCGTGATCTTCGATGAGGTGGTCGACGGGAAGGACCAGCATTAAATCGTTTCTCTGCCTGTCCTGCAGTTCCAAAGCAGCGAGGGTTGCCGCCGGCGCTGTATTTTTTCCCTCCGGCTCTAAAATAATTTGCGCACCGGCAAATCCGAGTTCGCGCAATTGTTCGGCCACAAGGAAACGATAGTCCTGGTTACAAACTACGACCGGCGGATTCAGCCGGGGCAAGTCCCGGATTCGCTCCAAGGTTTGCTGCAAAAGACTTTTCCCGTGAAACAGGGGCAGCAACTGCTTGGGATAAGAAATCCTGGACAGGGGCCAAAGCCGAGTACCGGAGCCGCCGCAAAGAAGGACCGGTGTTATAGCGTTTAAGCTCATGCGCACTCAACTTGCGCCGGCGTCTGCACCTTGGCGCGCACCTGGTCAATTTCCTCTTTATTCAGCCGCGAGCCAAATTTTGAAACGACTTTGGACGCCGCGAAGCTGGCCAGATTGCCGGCCTCAAAATAATCGTAGTCGTGCGTGATGGCATAGAGGAAAGCCCCGGCGAAAACATCACCGGCACCGACTGTATCGACCACCGGCACGTTATAGGCACTAATAAAGGAAAAACGCTCGCCGTCGAAAATGATGGCGCCCTCGCCGCCCAGGGTAATCACAAAGGTGCGCGCATATTGCTTGAGAACTGACTGGGCTTCCGCCAGTGTTTCTTTTTGCGTGAACAGCAAGGCTTCTTGTTCGTTACAGAATAAAATATCCACCTGGTCGTCGATGATGGCGCACAGGCCTTCTTTAAAATAGATCACCATATTGGGGTCAGAAAGGCTGAGCGCGGTTTTAAGCTGATGTTTTTTAGCTAGCTGACGGGCAATGATAGCCGCTTCACAGCCCGGCGGCGAGGCCACCAGGTAGCCTTCAATATAAAGATATTCGGAATTTTGCAGCGCAACCTCGGATAATTCGGCCTTGGAAAACTCTGCGGTGGCGCCTAGAAAGGTGTTCATCGTGCGGTCGGCGTCCGGCGTCACCAGAACAATGCATTTTCCGGTCGTTCCTTCGCGGTGCCCTTGCTGTAAATTGGTTTGGATGCCTTGTAAAATCAATTCCTGATAAAAAAAATCCCCCGCTTCGTCAGGGCCCACCTTACAGGAGTAAAAGGTTTTCGCGCCGAGCTGCTGTAACGTATAGATGGTGTTGCCAGCAGAGCCGCCGCAGGTTTTCAAGTGTTTAACGCCGTCCAGTTCTTCAAGTAAGCGATGGTGCTTGGCCTCGTCGATTAAGGTCATGACGCCTTTATCAATTTGGAGGCGCTTCAACGTCTCTTCACTCACTTCAAAATCAATATCAACCAACGCATTGCCAATGGCATACACATGGAATTTTTTCATAGTAAAAACTTCCTGTCATAAAGTCTGCATTTTATGCCGCCACGAGCGGAAAAACCAATTTAATTTTTTATATAACCCACCGGCATTGTTGAATCAATCCATCTTAATGCAAAAGTCCCCTTTCCTCCACGCTCTTTAGTGGAGGAAAGGGGGTCTTGTACAAAATATGCTTTACTCAACAACGCCCAAAGAACGTGGAGGGGAGAGGATCTTGTACAAAATCTGCTTTATTTATCAACGCTCAAAAAGCGTGGAGGAAGGGGGATATAGAGGGGTGAAACGAATATATACCGATTTATTCAACACCGCTCACGCTGCCTATAATACTTTAAGCCTTGAAATTTCACCCGTGCGGCTTGGTAAATCAAGCTCTCTCAACAGCTCTAAACAGATTTCATCGTGATTCAATGTATAAAAATGCAGCCCCGGCGCTCCGCCGGCAATGAGTTGCCGACAAAGTTCGTGGACCACTTCGAAACCAAATTTTCGAGCAGACTCCGGATCATCCGCATAAGCTGCAAAACGCTCGCTGATCCAGCGTGGAATTTCCGCGCCGCAAAGATTTGAAAAATGCTGCAACTTGCTAAATTGAGCAATCGGCATAATGCCGGGGATAATGGGAAGCGTGACGCCAAACTCCGCGCAATAATCGAGGAAATTAAAATAAGCATCGGGATTAAAGAAATATTGAGTAATGGCGCTGTTGGCGCCGGCCTCTATTTTTTTCTTCAGGTTCAAAACATCGTTGGGGGCATTCCTGGCCTGGGGATGAAATTCCGGATAAGCTGCGACCTCGATGTGAAAATGATCGCCGGTGGTTTCCCGAATGAACTCGACCAGCTCACTGGCATAGCGAAATTCACCGCTTTGCCCCATACCCGAAGGCAGATCACCGCGCAAGGCCACCAAACGCTGGATGCCGAGCGTCTGATAGTGGCGTATCATTGCAGCCATCTCTTCACGACTGGCGCCAATGCAAGCCAGGTGAGGCGCAACTGGGATCGCGGTGTGCACCTTCAGACTGCTAACCGTCTCGATTGTCCCCTCGCGCGTCGAGCCTCCGGCCCCGAAGGTCACAGAAAAAAATTGCGGCGAAACTTCCGCCAAGCGCGCGGCCGTGCTAGAGAGTTTCTCCTTCCCCTCCAGGGATTTGGGAGGAAAAAACTCAAAGCTGATGCTGAAGTCAGATGTTGCTTTCATGAATCGTTGAACCTTTTCGATCTGTGACTGAAAAATTTAACATTATATTAAGCTAGGACATTGTCAACTTGATTCTGTCATCCTGAGCGCAGCGAAGGATCTCACTCCCTCTGCAACAAGGAGATCCTTCGCTGCGCTCAGGATGACAAGGGCTGCGCTCAGGAGGACAGGGGCTACGCTCAGGAGGACAAAATCAAGCGGACACTGACTGCCCTAAACTCCATACTCCATTAAATTCGGAGCTAGCCAGCGCTTTACACGGTCCAAATCCATTTCCTTGCGCTTTGCATAATCCTCCACCTGGTCTTGGCCAAGCTTGCCCACGCCGAAATACTGCGACTGCGGGTGGGAGAAATAAAAGCCGCTGACCGAAGAAGCTGGCAGCATAGCGAAGTTTTCGGTCAAGACCATTCCCGCTTGCCGCGGGGCATCCAGCAGCGTAAACAACAAAGGCTTTTCAGTATGATCCGGACAGGCTGGATAGCCCGGAGCGGGACGTATCCCCTGGTATTTTTCCGCAATCAAATCGTCGTTGCTCAAGGCTTCAGCGGTCTGATAACCCCAATATTCTTTGCGCACACGCTCATGCAGATGCTCCGCAAAAGCTTCCGCCAGCCGGTCAGCGAGGGCCTTTAGCAGGATACTGCTGTATTCATCGTGCTCTTTCTCGAATTGACGCACTTTTTCGTCCAACTCCATTCCCGAAGTCACCGCGAAACCTCCGACATAATCCGCAAGACCAGAGGCTTTCGGCGCCACAAAGTCGGCGAGACAAAGGTTATACTTGTCCTTGGGCTTCCGAGTCTGCTGGCGCAGCATGTGGAAAATAGCCACGACCTCTTTCCGACTTTCGTCGGCATAGAGTTCCAAGCTGTCGCCAACACTGTTGGCGGGGAAAAAGCCGAAGACACCGTTCGCCCGCAGCCATTTTTCCTCGATGATTTTATGCAGCATGATCTTTGCATCGGCGAATAAACTCTGGGCCGCCGGACCCACCACCGGATCTTGCAAAATTTTAGGATAAGAGCCCGCCAGCTCCCAGGCTTGAAAGAAGGGTGACCAGTCGATGTAAGGGATTAAAGCCGTTAAGGGGTAATCCCGCAGCGTTTGCAGGCCCAGACAAGCCGGTTTCGGCGGCAAATAGCCTTCCCAGCTCAGGGATAATTTATTTTGACGCGCTGCTTCGAGGGAAAGCATTTCATTTTCAGATTTCTTATTTTTATGACGTTCCCGCAGCTTGCTATATTCTGCCCGCGTGGTTTGAATAAACGCCGTCCGATGGTCTTCGCTCAATAATTGAGAGGCAACACCGACCGCCCGTGAAGCATCCACCACATGGACCGTCGCTCCAGAATAGTGCTGCTCAATCTTGATAGCTGTATGGGCGCGAGAAGTCGTCGCGCCGCCGATCAACAAGGGGATGCCAAACTGCTGTCGCTGCATTTCCTGCGCAACGTGGACCATTTCTTCCAGCGAGGGCGTAATCAGTCCGCTCAAACCGATGATATCCACCTTTTCCTGCCGCGCCGTTTCGAGAATTTTTTCACAGGGCACCATGACGCCCAGGTCCAGAACATCGTAGTTATTGCAGCGCAAAACCACGCCGACGATATTTTTGCCAATGTCATGCACATCGCCTTTGACCGTGGCCATTAAAATCTTGCCCTTGTGCTGTTGTTTCCCGCTGGTTTCAGCTTCGAGAAAAGGCAGCAGATAAGCCACGGCCTGCTTCATCACGCGCGCACTCTTGACGACCTGGGGCAAAAACATTTTACCGGCGCCGAATAAATCGCCGACAATATTCATGCCGTCCATTAACGGCCCTTCAATGACCCGCAGCGGGCTGCCCAAGCTTTGGCGGGCTGCTTCCGCATCTTCGGTGATAAACGCGTTATTCCCAATCACCAAGGCATGCGCGAGACGCTCCGTCACCGGCTTTTCCCGCCAGCTTAAATCTTCCGTTTTAGCCTTGGCTTGGCCCTTCACCGAGTCCGCGATTTCCAGCAAACGGTCGGTTGCATCCGGTCGGCGGTTCAAAATCACGTCTTCGACGCGGAGCAGCAGTTCTTTTGGAATATCTTCATAAATGGCCAGGCTGCCAGCATTGACAATGCCCATGGTCATGCCGGCACGGATAGCGTGATAGAGGAAAACCGCGTGAATCGCCTCGCGAATGGGGTTATTACCGCGAAAAGCAAAGGAAACGTTGCTGACACCGCCGCTAATCAAGGCGTAGGGCAGGGTTGCCTTAATGCGCCGGGTGGCGTTGATAAAATCCATGCCGTAGTTGTTGTGCTCTTCGATGCCCGTGGCCACGGCAAAGATATTGGGATCAAAAATAATGTCTTCTGGCGGAAAGCCAACCTGCTTCACGAGCAATTCATAGGAGCGGGTGCAAATGGCCACCTTGCGATCCTCGGTGTCGGCCTGTCCGGTTTCGTCAAAGGCCATGACAACCACTGCCGCACCATAACAACGAGCGAGACGGGCTTTTTCGATAAAAGCGGCTTCGCCATCCTTGAGACTGATCGAATTGATAATGCCCTTGCCTTGAATGCATTTTAACCCAGCCTCAATGACCGACCATTTCGAAGAATCAATCATCACCGGCACGCGGGCAATGTCTGGCTCGGAAGCCATTAAATTTAAAAATTTCACCATGGCCGCTTCAGCGTCCAACATGCCTTCATCCATGTTAACGTCGATGATCTGGGCACCATTTAGAACTTGCTCGCGTGCGACCTCAAGCGCCGTGGCATAGTTTTCGCTGCGAATCAACTCGGCAAAGCGCAGGGAGCCGGTCACATTGGTGCGTTCGCCAACGTTTACAAAAAGGGATTGGGAGTCGATGGTTAAAGGCTCCAGGCCACTCAGCCGGCAAGCTTTGGGAAGCCTTGGCCGGGAACGCGGCGCCTGGTCTTTTACGGCTTCCGCCACAGCGCGGATATGCGCCGGCGTGGTGCCACAGCAACCCCCGACAATATTCAGGAAGCCGCTGTCCGCAAACTCTTGCACGATGGCCGCCATGGTTTCTGGCGACTCGTCATATTCACCAAAAGCATTGGGCAAACCAGCATTGGCGTGCAAGCTGGTGTAAGTCTCCGCGATCTTCGCCAATTCCTGGATATAAGGCCGCAGCGCCGCAGCGCCAAGGGCGCAGTTCAAACCGATACTCAGCGGCCTGGCATGGCTGACCGAATTCCAAAAAGCCGCGGTGGTTTGTCCTGACAAGGTACGGCCGCTGGCGTCGGTGATGGTTCCGGAGATCATCAGGGGCAAACGCAGTTGCCGCTCCGCAAAATACTTCTCCACGGCAAAAATCGCAGCCTTGCAATTGAGGGTGTCGAAAATGGTTTCGATCATCAGAATATCGGCTTGGCCGTCAACCAAGCCGCGAATGGCTTCGGAGTAGGCCTTCACCAAATCATCAAAGCTGACATTACGGAAACCTGGATCATTCACATCCGGTGACAAGGAAGCCGTGCGATTGGTCGGGCCCAGAATGCCGACCACAAAACGGGGTTTAGCCGGTGTTTTCCGTGTAAATTCGTTAGCCGCTTGGTGGGCTAATTGGGCCGCGGCAAAATTCAATTCATAGGCCAAATCCGACATATTGTAATCGGCCAAGGAGATGGCAGTGGAATTAAAACTATTGGTTTCGATCAGATCGGCGCCAGCCTCCAGATAAGCCCGGTGAATATCCGCGATCAAGTGAGGCTGGGTGAGACAGAGCAAATCATTATTGCCTTTTAAATCGTGCGCAAAATCGCAAAAGCGCTGGCCACGATAATCACTTTCCTGCAAGTGATGACGCTGAATCATCGTGCCCATGCCGCCGTCAAGCAGGAGGATGCGTTCTTGCAGGAGTTGCTCTAGGTTTACTTTCTGTTGCTGGGTCATTTTGGGTGTAATCGATTCGTTAAATTCTTAAAATTAAAAAAACTGCCACTCCACAAAGAGCAGGCGTTGTTGAATAAAACATATTTTGTACAAGCCCTCTCCTCCACAAAAAGCGTGGAGGAGAGGGGACTTTAACGGGAAATCCGCTTTATTCAACAACGCCCCCACAAAAGTGAAGGCGAAGGAAGCTTAGGCCGCTTTCAACAACATATTCGCCTTATCAATACTTTCCCAGCTGACATCCAAATCATCCCGGCCAAAATGACCGTAAGCCGCCGTCTGGCGGTAAAGGGGACGCAGAAGGTCCAGCATTTTAATGATGCCATAGGGGCGCAAATCAAAATGTTGGCGAATTAATTTAATAATTTCATGATTCGGCAGCTTCCCCGTACCAAAAGTATCAACGTGAATGGAGGTTGGCTCGGCGACACCAATCGCATAAGAGATTTGAATTTCGCAACGATCCGCAATACCGGCGGCCACGAGGTTTTTTGCGACATACCGGCAGGCATAAGCGGCAGAACGGTCGACCTTGGAGGGATCCTTACCGGAGAAACAACCGCCGCCGTGACGGGCCATACCGCCATAGGTATCCACAATGATCTTGCGGCCCGTCAAACCACAATCACCTAAAGGACCACCGATGACAAAACGTCCGGTAGGGTTGACCAAATAGCGGGTGTCCTTCGTCATCCACTCTTCGGGCAAAACGGGCTTAATGATTTCTTCGATGACGGCCTCTTGTAAATCCGCATGGCTGATATCGGGATGATGCTGCGTCGAAAGCACCACGGTTTGCACCCCCACCGGCTTATTATCCAGATAACGGAAGGTGATTTGACTCTTGGCATCGGGGCGCAGCCATTTCAAAACACCCTTTTTGCGGAGTTGCGACTGACGCTTGACCAGTTCATGCGCATAAAAAATAGGAGCTGGCATGAGACCGGGCGTTTCATTGCTGGCATAACCAAACATGAGCCCTTGGTCGCCGGCGCCCTGCTCTTCGGTTTTTTCTCGGTCCACGCCTTGGGCAATATCGACGGATTGCTTGCCAATGGCTGACATCACAGCGCAGGAAGCCCAGTCAAAGCCCATTTCAGAACTATCGTAGCCGATATCGCGCACCACGTTGCGTGCGATTTGCTCCACATCGACCCAGGCCGAGGTAGTCACTTCACCGCCGACTAAAACCATGCCGGTTTTAACAAAGGTTTCACAAGCGACACGGGCCCGTTTATCTTTTTCAATCATGGCGTCTAAAATGGCATCCGAAATCTGGTCCGCAATTTTATCCGGGTGGCCTTCGGAGACCGATTCTGAGGTAAAAAGAAATTCATTTTGCATATTTCGCTTTCCTTAAATGGCTATGAAATAGAACGTCAATATTCGGTCCCCCCTCCCTATTCCCCTTCCTTCACGCAAAGCGTAGAAGAAGAGGCTCGGGGAAGGAGGTAAAAACCCAGTTTAGCCTCTACCGAACAGGTACAATAGAGCGAAATAATACTACGATTTTAGCGAGAAAAATAGTTGCTCACTGGTTTCTATAGCTAGGCTTAAGCAAAGCTTAAGTTTGCATTCACTAAGGGGTTTTTAAGCAAAGCTTTTAAGTTTGCACCCATTAAGAGATTTTTAAGCAAAGCTTTATTAAGTTTGCACCTATTAAGAGGTTTTTAAGCAAAGCTTTATTAAGTTTGCACCCATTAAGAAGTTTTTAAGCAAACCCCTCTGTACAGTATCCTGTCATCCTGAGCGCAGCGAAGGATCTCTCTCCCCTGCAGAGAAGTTAAGCCCCTCGACCAACCTTTCTTAAGATCAACGATAACGCAGCGCCGTTGTCGCTAAAGGACCGGGCTTGGGAATATAGAGGCTGCTCACTGCCGGAACAGGGGGATTATAAGCCCTGGCATCAACAACGACCTGCCCATTCGGATAGATCGCAACAGGCTGCTGGGTATTTTGGTAGATATTTTCCTTGATTCGCCTGATCACGGCATCAATGTTTTTCCGCTGAAAATAATGACTCGGAGGAATATTTTCTCTGAGACAGATCAGATTCATCAGCGGCGTCTGGCCTTCCTTGTTTGGCAAAATGGGATTTGCCCCATGAGCCAGCAGCGTTTCAATCACGACCAGTTTCTGCTGCAAAAATTGAGTTGGTGATTGAGTGGCCAAATGAAGAGGGGTGTCTAAATGAGCATCAGGAGCGTTAACTTCAGCTCCTTTGGCATTGAGGAGATAGCTGACTATTTTATTACTTGCAACGAAGGCGCCCCAGTGAAGTGCTGTTCTACCCGACTTCCGGCCCGGCTCGTTGACATCAGCCCCTTCTACCTTACACCATCTTTTTACTTCCGGAAAATTACCTTCATATGCCGCTTGACGCAAAGGTTGCATCGTTGCAACCGCAGAACTGAACTCGCTCATCCTTGTCTCCCGATCGTTGTCCATTAACGACTATCCATTTTGCTACAACCCTCGGATAGATAGTATATTCAATCTGCCTCTTCATGACAACCTCCATCAAACCTTGTAAACTGCCACTGCGGATAGACATCAAGGATAACAAGCATGACTTCATTTTCTCTCGACAATAATCAGGCGAACTATCAAATTCGCGGCTTTAAACCCGGGCAAATTCAAATAAACGATAAAATCCTGAATCAAAGCCTGATCCTCTCCGCACAGCAACTCATCGAAAACTGGCCACCGACGCAGGCCGCTGAAATCACGCGCGAAGCTCTGGCGCCGGCGGTCGCGCTAAAACCGACCATTTTGCTGATCGGCACAGGCAAAACGCAGCAATTTATTCCCCTGGAAATTTATGGCGAACTTTTGAATCAAGGAATTGGGGTAGAGGTGATGGATACAGCCGCGGCGTGCAGAACTTACAATGCACTAACCTCGGAAAATCGAGACGTGGTAGCCGCTTTAATCCTGACTTGAAGCACAGCCTGCTACCTGTCCGACGTCTGCCTGTGATCCTGGAATAGCCCCTACCCTCCGGCGTGCCTACTTATCATTCTGCGTGCCTACCTGTCATTCTGAGGGCAGAGGCTGCGCTCAGACAGAACTAGCTAGACCGGCGGTTCCTCTTTGCTTTCCCGTTTCGGAAAAACACGGGCGACTTTGACGCGATTCGCGCGGACCTCGATAATTTCAATAGGATACCGCGCAATCAAAAGACCAGTACCAGTGCGCGGCAAGGCTTCCAGGTGCTCCGTAATGAGACCATTCAAGGTACGCGGCCCTTTGACAGGCAGGTCCCAATGAACCAAACGATTAAATTCACGCACGGGCGTCATGCCATCCACCAGATAGCTGCCATCGGCCTGAACCTGGATCATTTTTTCAAGCCCGGTGATACCGAGCGTAAACTCACCGACAATCTCCTCTAAAATATCTTCCACCGTGATGGAGCCAAGAATTTCGCCGTATTCATCAACGACAAAAGCCACCTGCTCGCGTTTCTCCTGGAAATTATGCAATTGAATATTCAGCGGCGTCTGCTCCGGAATAAAATAAGGTTCATGCCGCAGAGAAAGCAGGTTTTCTTGGGTGAGCTCCTTGTTTTTCAGTAAAAAGGTGGCTAAATCCCGCAGATATAAAACACCACTCAGCTGATTGATGCTCTCGCGATAAAGCGGAATCCAGTCTTGCTGCAACTCGGCGAGACGCGCATAGTTTTCCGCCCAGGCTTGGTTCAAGTCCAGACCCTGCGTGTAACGGCGCGAAACCATGACATCATTGACCGTGAGCTTGTTTAAATCCAAGATACCCAAGAGCATGCTTTGATAGCGATGCGGAATTTTTCCCGTGGTTTCATAAACGATGGAGCGCAGCTCCTCATGCGACAGAGATTCCGTCAGGGAATGCTTCAGCTTCACGCCGCAGAGACGCAAGAGGCCGTTGGACATGACATTCACCAACCAAATCAGCGGATAAAACATTTGCCGGAGCGCATAGATGGGGAAAGCGATAAAACGCGCCACCCGATCCGGATAAAGCGCCGCCAGGGTTTTGGGGGCAGCCTCACTAAACACCAAAAGAATCAGGGTTAGCAATATGGTCGTCGCCCACACACCGCCTTCGCCCCATAAGTAAACCGTGACAACCGTCATAATCGCGGAACTCAGCACATTCGCCAGGGTATTGCCGACCAGCACCACCCCCAGCAGACGGTCTGGCCGTTTGAGTAAATTCAGGAGCAAGATGGCGGAACGCTTCTTCAAGCGGGCCTGATGTCGCAAGCGATAACGATTAATCGCCATCATGGCCGTTTCGGCACTGGAAAAAAATCCTGAAATCACCACTAAAAACACCAGGACTGCGATCAGTATGATCAGTTTTATCTCACTCAACGGAACTCTCCTAAAAGGCCATTTCTAATTCAGCAGAAAACCCAAGCTAATAATGGCGTTGTTAAATAAAGCCCATTTGACGCTAAAGTCCCCTTTCCTCCACGCTCTTTGTGGAGGAAAGGGTTAGGGATAGGAGGTAAAAAATGATTGATAGACTTAAATTCTCACCTTCTCTCCCCAGCCCTCCCCCTCGCATAAGGTTAGCAGGAACCACTGATCATACTTCATCTGCGGTGAATGAGAAAAGCAATCGCGCAGGATGCGCGGGAACAGTCTCGCAAAGCAGAGGCCGGCGCGGTATACTTCTCGGCGACAATTTATAAGGTGACGGCGTTCATTATGTTTACCCAACTTTCAGAACGATTAAATCGTATTATCAAGAACTTAAGCGGCCAAGGCCGGCTGACGGAAGACAATATTAAAGACACCCTGCGGGACATTCGCCTGGCCCTCCTTGAGGCTGATGTCGCCCTGCCAGTGGTCAAAGAGCTTGTTGAGCAAATTCAACAAAAAGCCATTGGCGCCGAGGTCATCGGCAGTCTAACCCCGGGACAAGCCTTTATTAAATTGGTCAACGATGAGCTTATCTATCTGATGGGCGACTCCTGTGCCGAACTGAACCTGCATACCGAGCCGCCGGCCGTGATCTTAATGGCAGGCTTGCAAGGTTCCGGCAAAACCACCACCGTGGCCAAGCTAGCACGGTGGCTGAAGCACATTCAGAAAAAATCAGTCTTAGTGACCAGCGCAGACATTTACCGGCCGGCGGCAATCGAGCAATTGCAAACCCTGGCCGCCACCGTAGGCGCAGAATTCCACCCCAGCAACCCTTCGCAAGATCCGCTGACCATCGCCCACAACGCCATTCAAGCCGCCAAAGCTAAAATGATCGACGTCGTCATCATCGACACCGCAGGCCGTCTGCACATCGACCAAGAAATGATGGATGAAATCAAACGCCTCCACGCCGGCATTCAACCCATTGAAACCCTCTTTGTCGTCGACAGCATGACCGGTCAAGACGCCGCAAACACTGCCAAAGCCTTTCATGAAGCCCTCCCCCTCACCGGCGTGATTCTCACCAAAACCGACGGTGACGCCCGTGGCGGCGCCGCGCTTTCCATCCGCTATATCACCGGCAAACCCATCAAATTCATGGGCGTCGGCGAAAAAATTGACAACCTGGAACCTTTCCACCCGGAACGCGTTGCTTCGCGCATTTTAGGCATGGGCGACATCGTCAGCCTGGTCGAGGAAGTCGGACAAAAGCTGGACCACGAAAAAGCGGAAAAGCTAGCCAATAAAATTAAAAAAGGAAAATCCTTCGACCTCGAAGACTTCCGCGACCAGCTAAAGGAAATCGCCAAGATGGGCGGCATGATGGGCATCATGAGCAAACTGCCGGGCATGAATCAAATTCCGCCGGCCTTGAAAAACCAATTCGACGACAAAATCACCCGGCGCTACGTCGCTATCATTGACAGCATGACACGCAAGGAAAGACGCTTCCCGGACAACATCAAAGGCTCGCACAAACGCCGCATCGCCATCGGTTCCGGCACCGAGATTCAAACCATCAATCAGTTGCTCAAGCAGTTCATGATGATGCAAAAAATGATGAAGAAAGCCTCCAAAGGCGGTCTTTTCAAAATGATGCGCGGGCTGCAAGGTCGACTGCCACCCGGGGTCATGCCATGGTAAAAGAGGTCAAGAAGAGTCCCTTCAAAGTGTGGCGCAGCCTCTTCGGCGCGCTGCTGACCTTTCTTATCGTCGTCCCGTACATAATGGGCGCCGACGTGGAAAAATACCTGCGCGGCTGGATGGAGGCAATGAACCAACGAAACGGCGGCCTTCGCCTCGAGCTGCAGAACTATCAGCGCCACTGGTTTACTTCCGACGGTGATCTGGTGCTCACAGGCGGCCCGTTGCAGGATAAAATCGCCGTCCACTTCACGGCCTATCATGGACCCTTTATTTTTAACGCCGGACACGGCGCGCGCCTGGGCCTGAGCTATTTCAAAGGCAGCCTGGAAAGCAGCGCCTTGCTCGGCCAACAAGGCGTCGTTAAAATGGACGGCCCGATCCAAATCACCGCCTTCGTCCCCTATTTTAAGGATCGCGAACTGCACAGCCTGCTGCCGCCGATGACAATCACCGATAAAGGAAACAGCCTGGTCTATCTCTTCCAAGCAGTCAGCGGCAGTCTCGACGACGACGGTCTGCTGCAATTAGAAGTGCCCACGATGAAAGTCAGCCGCCTGGACGGCGCCGAGATGCTCAACCTGAATACCGGCCTCTTGCGCATTCAGCCGGACACCCGTATCGCTTCTTTCTCCGCCAAGGAAATCACCCTTCCGCTGAAAGAAAAAGGTTCCGCCACCATCCGCAATTTCGTGCTGCGCGCGAACCTGCAAAGCAGCAAGCCCGCGACCGATAAATTAACCCTGAACCTCAATTTGCACTTCGATCAATTAAAAGCGGAGCCGCTGACCGTCGGTCCCTTTGAGTTTAAATTCGATCTAAGCGGTCTGCGCAACGAAGGCCTAACGCTCCTGGCCACCACCTTGAAAACACTCAGCACACAGAAGACAGACCTCACACCGGAGCAAGGAGAGACCTTGGAAAAAAGCATATCGAACCTCTTCGCGCAGGACGCGCTCTTCAACCTAAGCAGCGACCTCACCACGCCCAAGGGCAAGGTCAGCGCCCAATTTCAAGGCGGCTTTCATGGCGACCTAGTCCAGTCCCCCTGGCAAAACAGCGCCGAACTGGTGGATGCCTTCTACAGCAAAGGAACGATTAATATGACCACCGAAGTCAAACAAGCCCTCTCAAGCACGGCAGCCGGCCTGCCGCAAGATTTGAATCTGGCTCTTGATTCCCTAAAAGCCGATACCCAGGGTTATTCAACACGGATTGATATTCAAGCGGGGAAAATTATTTTAAATGGAAAAGAAGTGAAGCCCTCAAAGAGCACTTCAAAAAACCTTCCAAGCGACGAGGAACAAGCTTGATTGCATTTAGATTACAGCAAAAAACACCTCATCCACCCAATCAAACAAATCAGTGCAGTGACGACTTGATTCTGTCATCCTGAGCGCAGCCCCTGTCATTCCGGGGAGCTTTTAGCGCGGGGTCCAGCGGCTTTAAGACTTTTTGCGCACGACGGGAGCTCTATCCACAGCTCTACCCACTTGTGCAAGAACTTTTTGCCGGTCCTTCGGTTGTTTAAAAAACAAACCGATTTTGCTAGCCTTCTCACTTCCTATCAAACGCTCAAGGGTATGCAAAATATTCTGGACCACCTTATTGTGCTCTCCGAGCCCCCGCAAATGAGTCTTAATGGGTTTTTCCAGTGCTTTTTTAATACCTCGTTTGTCTGCTTCACTCGACAGTGGAAGCGGGTTCTTCTGACTCCGAATCAAGGCCACGACCTGACGAAGTTCTTCACAAGTCGCACGTATTGCTTGTATTGCTTGCACTGCTTCCCGCGCTTGATCACTTAGCCCTGCTTCCCATTTCTTAGGCACAACCATTGCATCCGTTTCTGTCACCCTCCTGCTTTTTTCACTTGTTATAAAGGCATCAATCTTAGGAAACTCCGCTTTTATCCTTTTTTCTTCCGCATCTAAAACTCGAATTATATTCTCCTCTACATATTTCGCCAATTCCTCGTGCTGAGCCGATAAGCCAGCAGCACTGCGAGCTGTTACTTGCTTCGCCTCCCGTCCTGAAACCGTTTCTCGCTCCGCCTTCCGTTCTGAAACTGTTGGTCGCTCCGCCTTCATCTCTAGAGGGCCGGCAACGCTTAGACATTCTTTTAGTTTCTCTACTCCCTCTACAGACATTCCGGAACATTCAACAACAGAGGCTATCTTTATCCCGAGCGGTTTTAATGCCTCCCGTGCGTGTACGGCTGCGTCACTCGGGCGCATTTTATATTTTCCATATACATCGCCACCCTCTACTGGCTCTACTTTCGTAATAGCTAAAACATATTGAACCGAAGCATCATCTTTCGCCGTTTTCGACAAGGCTTTCTTCAAATACTCAAGCTGAGTATCGACATCACCCGTGGGATCCAGAGTGATTACTACCGTAGTATTTTTTTTCATAGGCTGGATGTAGTACGGCATCGACGCAATATGATCGTCACTCCCAGGTGTATCCAGCATACGTAATTCAATTATATCGCCTGTAGATGATCTGACCGGACGAGCTTGAATTTTATCTACGCGCCTCGTCGTGTGCTCGCGAAAATAAGCCTGTCTTGGGTCATCCATCAGCGCGTACATTAACGCCGTTTTCCCGGACCCTGTCTGACCAACAAAAATGATGTCTCTCGTAAAATCGATGTCTCTCGATGCTGACATGGCCATTCTCCTCTTTGTTATCATTACTTCTTATAAGTTATCTACCCTAAAGTATAGCTTACGTTGAGAGCATTTCTGCATAATGCGAACTGCCCGCGAATTGCCTCATAAAAATATTCCCCAAAAAGACAGGTCCCTCATTTTCTGCAACACTATTGATAAATTGATAAGCGGAGGAAAAGAATAGCGACCCCAAAGAACCTGCAGGCAAAGATACCAACCCACTGTTTTTAATGATTCCCTGTAACATTTTTTAGGAAGCAATTCGTTCCCTTGTCTGTGTGGATAATTTCTGAACTTATCTTATACTTTAGTTAAGCAAGAAAAAGAGGGGCGCAGCCATGTTACCCAAAAGAGCCCAAAGAAAAGAAGATCAGCAAGCTGAGCTAGAAGATATCAGCCTTGAGGATCATCCTGTATATCGCGCTCTACATGATCATGTAACTGATCATGTCATTCCAATTCTTAGCGAGGAGGAGATAAGACTAAGCGGGCCTTTAGCGGGGGAAGAACGTGAAAAGATTGAACAGAGGCGAGCCATTTTAAGGGAAACAATATCTGAAATAAATGGCGCACTTAGCCGTATTAGGGCTAATCCGTTGATGACTATAAAAGCAGCTAAAAAGGCACTGGAAGATCCGATTAATGCCAATTTACCCCAGCTTGATAAACACTCAGGCCATGCTTTCAACGCAAACTGGGGCAAAAAGCTAGCCCGAGCTGTGCTAAATGCCATTTCAGCCTTTAAATTTTTTGCTCCTCTAATTAACAAGGTTTTCTCAGGTACAGATGCTCACTTCTTTAGCCCCCCCGGGGAAACCTATGACACCGCTAAAAAAGCACGTGATGCTCTAAGACAAGGTCCCGTAAACGAGAAAAAACCTGCCGCCCCCAAGAAGCCTTGAATAGCCGCCCACCTTTTTTAAAGCATGAAGGGAAAATTATTTTAAACGGTAAGGATCTTAAACCTTCTAAAAGTAGATATTCGGTCCTCATTTTAAAGTCCCCTCTCCTCCACGCCTTTGGTGGAGGAGAGGGTTAGGGAGAGGAGGTCTTATTAATTATAACCCGCTGATTAGGATTAATTTTATACCTCCTTCCCCTTACCCCTTCCTCCACCAAAAGCGTGGAGGAAGGGGGATATGGAGGGGTGAACCGAATATTTACTTCTAAAAAAAACAATGGAAACTCGCATTGAATAAAAGACCAGCGCTCTTTTAAAAGCCTTATTTGTTTTTGCTCAATCTTTGGTCAAATATAAACATGTAGCATGTAGGGCGGATTAGACGCGCTTTTTGCGTCGTAATCCGCCAAATCTAAAGCGGTTGATCATTTGACTTATTACAGCCTAAATTATCTACCCAGACCACACAAGGATACTTCCCTGATTTTACTCATTTTCTGTACCATTTCTTAGGAGACAATTCGGTTTAGCGTGCCTTGCGTAAACAACTTCCAAATTTAGGCTATACTTTTAGTTGTAACGAGAAGAGGAGGGTACAGCCATGTCAAAGTCTAGAAAAATAGTTGTGATTGGTGAGGCCGGGTCTGGAAAAACAAAACTAGCTAGAGCTCTAGCAGGGGGGTCATTCTCAGAATCGACTGTCTCCACGAAAGGCATAGACGCTTCTCGGTTATCAACAGGTACTTATGTTTGGGAAGTAGGCGGGGATGCCGACCCTGATCTGCTGCCTCATTATATGCTAGGGGTAAAAAAAACCGATGGTGCGGTGATACTCACCTTTGATTCCACGAAGCCTCTTGAGGAGCAACTCAATAAGTTTAAGAAAACCTTACAAAGGTGTGACTTTTCGTTGCGATATATTTTAGCCTTCACTAAAACGGATCTTCAGACGGAGGGTACAGGTAAAATTTCATCGGCGAATTACGCGAGGGCAGTAGAATTTCTAGAGGCTCTAAGATCTCCATGGGATGAGGGTAAGGATGAAGCTGAGCGTATCAAGATAAAAATAAATCCCCAAGACATCATCGCTTTTTCTGCACAGAATCAAACAGGTGTAGAGCAACTAACAGCACGTCTACACGCCGACCGCCTTGCTGAAGCTGAAGTGAAGAAAGCAGGCGAAAGTCCTACTGCAGGCCCGCCTAAGAGTGAAATGAAGCAACCAACACCAACTCCAACCGGTCCTGAAACAGTTAGTGCTACAGCGCTAGAGAGCCATGTAAGAAAAGAGATCCTTCATATTCTTGGACAGGAGCAGAAAAAACTAGACGAACGCCTTCATCGAGCAAGAAGTGAGAAAGCGGAACTAGAAGCGAAAAAAGAATCGGTGGCGCAGTTAGTCGAATCTCTTGATCAGCTAGGACAAGACCCATCTAAAAAAGGTCAGATTACTTATATTAATAAGCAAATTCAAGAATTAAATATACAGGAAATTAATAAGAAGCTAAAAGCTGTAAATAAAACAATACAGGAAATTAATAAGAGGCTAAGCCCTTTAAAGAAAACAATACAGGGTATAGAACATGTGCTTTCACAAGTTCGCTCAGCAAAAGAAATCCCAAAAAGAGCAGCTGTTAAAGCACTGGAAAGGCCAATTAATGACTATTTAGCCTCCATTGATAAAAGCAAAAATTCCTGGAGTGCAAAGCTGTCTCGAGCCCTTTTGAAGGCTATCCTTGTGTTGCCAGTAATCAAGAAGCTTGTCACCAACGAGGACTCTCGTTTCTTTAGCCCCCGCGGGAAAGCCTATGACACTGCTAAAAAGGCGCGTGACGCTCTAGGACAAGAGCTCTTACGCGAGAAAAATCCCTCAAAGGATGATGAACCCCCGCCACCCCCGACTCATACTATTGTTTACGGAAAAAAATAATTAATTAAACTAAACCGCCCGCCTTAAAGTCCCCTCTCCTCCACAAAAAGCGTGGAGGAGAGGGAGCTTGGTGCAAACTCTGCTTTATTCAACAACCCCGAACACCCCGGGAAAATTATTTAAATAGCGAGAATACGAACCCATCCTCCGATCAACCTACCCACTTCTCCGCCGCTGCACCTCCCGTCTACGTTGCTCCCGTTCTTGCTCCCGTTGCCAACGCTCCAGTTCACGTTTCTGAACTTCATTAGCTAAATCAGGATGTAACTTAAAAAAGCCCCATTGATCACCCTTCGCGAATGCGCGAGCAGCGGGAGTGGGTGACGCCGAAGCCGGATCATACGGTTCCGGTGAATCTGATATTTTGCGCTGCAAAGAATAAAAGGGGCACATTTTTTGAAATTTCTCGTCATAGATCGACGCCGCCCGGGATCCCGGCTTGAAAAGCGTGAAGTAAACCGGCCCCGCCTCGGTTTGCGTGGTGGCACTCAGGCTGTTTATCACATTCACGCGAAGCTGCAAGGAGATGGCTTGCTGAATATCCGCCCAGATTTTGGTTGTTTCAACAATCTGATCTTTTGCATCCGTCCCTCGGTAACCCTCCTTGCCCTTTCTCAGATAATCAAATTTTTCCGATAAAAGATAAGCATGCAGATCAAGGACGACGTCATTCGTTTTACAGCGCTTAATCAGTTGAATAATCGCCTCGGCGTCGCCTGCGACGCCTTCGAGAGCCAGCACCGGGATTTTGGATTCCAGCTCCCGCGGCAAAGCGCCGGGAGCTGGCGGCACAGACAGCGCCACATCCAAGACTTCCCTGCACTTTTGATAACGTTGATCATATAGGGCAAGCAAAGCCTGCGCTTCCTGAGCTGATAATAGCCCATTTTCAAGCATAATCGGCAGGATGGTCGTCTCCAGTTGATCCCGCCTCAGAAGATGAGGAAAGCGAACATGTGTATGAATCGTTTCCCGCGAAAACTCATCCTGATGAAAAAGCGGATGGTCATCTTCATCCTCCAGAACTTCATTTCCTTCCAGAGCCTCCCTCATCGCGAAATAACTTGCCGCATGCTTTTCCTCAGAAATTTTTCCTTTTAAAGAGCCCAGCCCAATCTCAATTCTGCCCTCGGCATCCGCCTCGGCTTCACGACCCGAACCAACCACATCCTCATATTTTCGATAGACCGTTAGCGCATCGAAAGTCAAACTCATCTTAATGTTTTCAAATTCGACGCTGAGAGAGCGAACGGGAAGCAGGGATTGTTTCGATTCTCGATCCAGCGGCCGGGGCTCCGAAGACGCTGATGGAGAGGAAGAGGAAGAGGAAGAGGACAGATCGGGTAAAGCTGAGCTTGAAGTATCTTCAGGATTGATTGAATCAGATCTCATAATACAATCCTCTTTATTGGATAAATTATGACCTCACTTTCAGTATAGTTCTAGACCTGAAAAATGCTAACATCATGTTTTATAAATAAATTTATCGTTTAGAGCAGGGGTCATTTACAAAACAGGATCTTTCTTTGACAGTAAGCATTCACGGTGTTAGACCCTGATGGATCTAATGCCGCGATATGGGTTTTTTTCACGGTCATGAGGCCCGCAGGGTCTCATGACCGTGAACGGTTACCTTTGACAAAGCCCGAAATATTCACGTATAATTCCCAGCCTTTAAGTGGTTTAACCTACAGGAATAGAACAGACTATGGTCGTCATTCGTTTAGCTCGAGGCGGTGCGAAAAAACGCCCGTTTTATCAAATTGTTGCAGCAGACAAGCGTCGTGCCTTGAAGGGCCGGTGCATAGAGCGTTTGGGTTATTACAACCCGATCGCGAAAGGGAAAGAAGTGCCCTTGCACTTGAATTATGAACGTGTGCAGTATTGGCTTTCAAAAGGTGCCCTGCCTTCTGATCGCATGCAGCAGCTGATTAAAGACTTTCTGAAACAGCAAGCTAATACCGCAACAGAAACCCAAGCCTAGTCTCTCCATGAGCGCTCCTGACCGCGGATATATCATTACCGGCAAGGTGGGAGCCGCTTACGGAATTAAGGGTTGGCTCAAGATTCACTCCTATACGGAAGAAGCTGATCAAATTTTGCACTATAGCCCTTGGTATTTAGCCGAGGGCCCAAATTGGCAAGCTTTTGAACTGGAAGACGGACGACAACACGGTAAAGGCATTGTCGTCAAATTTACCGGCATTGAAACGCCGGAAATAGCCCGAAAATTGGCCGGCAAACTGATTGCCGTTAAGCGTGAGCAATTAGCGCCGCTGCCTAAAAATGAATATTATTGGGCCGATTTGGAAGGTCTCACGGTCATTGATCAAAAAGGCCAAACCCTGGGTCAAATCAGCCGCCTGATTGCCACGGGTTCCAATGACGTTTTAGTTGTCAAAGACCAGCATGGGAAGGAACAGGCTATCCCCTACCTCCCCGGGTCAGTAGTCAAAGAAATCGACCTTAAACAGCGCCGCATGTATGTCGACTGGGATTTAATTTAGCATGTGGTTTGGTATAATCGCCCTCTTTCCAGAGCTCTTTGACTCTCTGGCTTGCGGTGTGACGGGAAGGGGGCTTAAAAAGGGCTTGGTCACGGTAGAGACCTGGAACCCCCGGAGCTTTACCTTGGACAAACATAGAACAGTCGACGACAAGCCCTATGGCGGCGGGCCGGGGATGGTCATGATGGCCCAGCCCTTGGCCGAGGCCCTTGAAGCAGCAAGAAAAGCTGCCCCTCAGAGGCCAACAGTGGTATATTTGTCGCCGCAAGGAAAACGCTTCGACCAAAAAGCAGCCGAAGGCTTCCTGGAAAAAAAAGCTGTCATTCTGCTTGCCGGCCGTTACGAAGGCATTGACGAACGGATCCTCGAAGCAGACATTGACGAAGAATGGTCCATCGGCGATTACGTTTTATCCGGTGGAGAGTTGGCGGCCATGGTTGTGATCGATGCCGTGAGCCGTTTAGTGCCCGGCGTCGTGAAAGAAGAAGACTCCGTGTCACAGGATTCCTTGAGTTCCGGTTTGCTCAAGTATCCGCAATATACCCGACCGGAAGAATATAAGAACAAAAAAGTGCCCGACGTTTTACTCAGCGGCAACCATCGGGTGATCGAAGATTGGCGTTTAAAGCAATCTTTAGGAAAGACCTGGTTAAAAAGACCAGACTTATTGAAAAAAATGCAGCTGAATAAATATCAGCAGCAATTGTTGCAAGAATTTAAAGATGAAAACGAATTTTAACAGGAGCTGTGCCATGCGTAATAAAGTTATCAAAATGCTTGAAAGTGAGTTTATGCAACCCGGTGAAAACCAAGCCGCCAAGGTCATCCCCGCATTTTCATCCGGTGATACCGTTATCGTCCATATCAAAGTCAAAGAAGGCGAGCGCGCCCGTGTGCAGGCTTTTGAAGGCGTTGTCATTGCCAAGCGTAACCGCGGATACAACTCGGCTTTCACCGTGCGTAAAATCTCTCACGGCGTCGGCGTTGAACGCGTTTTCCAGACCTACAGCCCTGTGATTGAAAACATTGAAGTAAAGCGCCGCGGCGCTGTCCGTCGTGCCAAGCTCTACTACATGCGTGAATTGAGCGGTAAAGCAGCGCGTATTCGCGAGAAGCTATCCTCTAAAGGAACGCAAGAAGCTGCCAACTTGCCCACTCCGCCGGCTGATGAGCCTGCTCAGGGCACGGAAGAGTAGTCCCCTTGGCTCCCCCTCCCCTTCTGGGGAGGGGCTTTTCCTTCCAGACCTACTGCACCATCTCATTACTATGAATAAAGCAAACTCGGTTGACGTCATTCTCCCCTCCCCCGTGGGAAACTTAGGTTTCAAACTGACTGAGGGAAAATTGACTGCCATTCAATTTCTTCCTCAAACCAAGGCCCTGAATCCCGCCTTGAAAAAAGAGCTCAAGCCTATCCTGGCTGAACTAAAGACTTACTTCGCCAACCCCCATCATCGCTTCAAGCTGGCTTTGCAGCCACAGGGCACGATCTTTCAAAAAGCCGTTTGGAAAGCGTTACAAGCCATTCCCAGCGGAACAACGTTGACCTACCAAGACTTGGCGATCAAATTAAAGACCAGCGCGCGGGCCGTGGGGAATGCTTGTCGGAAAAACCCCTTGCCGATATTCATTCCCTGTCATCGTGTGGTGGCAAAAAATGGCTTGGGTGGGTTTTGCGGGGTAAAGGCGGGGAAATTGCTGCGGGTGAAAATGGCATTATTGGAATTGGAAAAAAGCAGCTAATATAGCATCCTGTATGTCATCCAGAACGGAATGACAGCAGGCGCTTAGAACAATTGAATTGCCCGAATAAGGTAAGACTTCCTTAAGCTAAATTTGCTATTATATTAGCGATTTTATATAAATATTTCTTTAAACAAGGCGAGGAGCATCAATGACTATTGCACGTGCAAGGGTATTTGTTACCGGCCCGACTGGCAGCGGAAAGTCAAGTTTACTATCAAGACTGAGCGGGGCATCTGCGCCCGTTGAAGTGAAGCACGTACCAACACTGGGCCTTCATAATAGCAGTAGTAACCTCATTTTGGCTGATGCGAAAGACGCAGATCACCGGGTTGAACTTCGATTCAGTGAGCTTGGCGGCGGGGAGTATTCACGTGATGTCACTTTTGGTTATTACACCGCCGGTGTTTCAGTCATTGTTTTCGTAATCGATGGCAATGCTGTTCTAACAGAGCGCGATCGAGTGCAAATGCTAGGCTTCGCTAACTCTCAGCCTCCAACTGTTCCCCGTATTTTAGTAATCAATAAAATGGTTAAAGCTTCTCATGAGGCAGAAGCAAAATCGGATGATTCGACTGTAGGAGGGCCTAAAACAGTAGCGGGGGCTATCAAGCTTACCCCAGCAGAAATCGCTAAGCTTAGTACTAATTTGCAAGTGCATCCAGCGGATGTTGTTTATACCTCGGCTAAAACAGGTATCGTGACTCAACTTACTGATTTAATTTATAAAAAAGTAAAAGAGCTTATCGCTCAGAAGCGGATCGCTGAAGAACCATTTATGCTTGAGCCTTCGGCCTTGGAATTCTCACTCCTCCCCTCTGATTCTAAACGTGCACCTGAACCTGCACACAATGGAGAGACTAAACTTCAGCCTGTTGTCGATAAAACTGAGCTTCCTATATCCCTCGCTCAACAGAAAGACATGATTGACCATCTCTTTGAGCAAGCTATCCGTATAACTACGCCTTCAGCCTCTCAGGATAATACCGTTGATTTCAGCCAGGGCAGCCTCAAGGATTATACAGCTTATTTAAGGTTGGCAAAGACCCGAGTGATAGCTGACCTATCGAGTAAAACCATTAGCTATGAGGATGCTCTGGGTTGTGCAAATGGCGCAAAAATCCTGACAAGAAAGATCGCTAAGCCTCCCATATCAGCAGACGATATATCTAACTTCGACGAATTAGCCCAGCCGGCGATGCAGAAATCGACCGGCCTCAGCAAGATCCTAGGAGGCCTCATCGGCGCTGCTCTGGGTTTCTTTCTTGGCGTCATAATCGGCGCCTTTGCGCCACCCGCGGGAGCCTTCGCAGCACTTGCGCTTGCTAAAGCCGGCGCTGTAGCCGGCGCCGTAGTTGGCACGGCGATCGGAGGCATGGTTTTTAGCTATGTGAGCAGCAAGGTCACGTTATGGAATCATCCTTTAATGGGCATGGAGAGTGCCGCGAAGAAACTGCTGCCGCAAAACGCTCAGCCGACACCGACACCGACAAACACGCATACGGTAAAACAACTACCATCGTCTCCTTAACTAAATCCGATTGATTTAACAACGCCTATTCCTGTCCTGGAAGCTGGGGCCATTCTTTGATGTGAATATCCTGTTGCGGATAGGGAATGTGAACCTTGTTTTCCCTGAAGGCTTCGTAAATCTCGGAGTTCAAGTCGCTTTCGATCTGGCCCTTCTTGCTTACGTCGCTGATCAAGCACCACAGTTCAAACAAGAGGCCGTTTTCAGAAAATTTCTTCAGGAAAACAGTCGGTTTTTTATTGTTCTCGTTAATCACCTCGGGGTGTTGCTCGGCGACTTTTAATAAAATCTTCTTCACCTTGACCACATCGCAGCCATATTCCACCATCACCGGGCAAACCAGACTCCAGGTTGTGTCATGGAAAACGAAATTAGTCACACTTTTGGAAATCAGCTCAGAGTTAGGAATAAAAACGTCCGTATGCCGGGAAGTGTAAATATGCGTCGCGCGGAGACGAATACGCTTGACGATGCCTTCAATATCGCCGACTTGAATACGATCACCAGGGCGGATCGGGTTGTCCAACAAGAGGATCAGGCCGGAGATAAAATTATTAGCGATGGTCTGCAAACCGAAACCGATCCCCACTGACAAGGCACCGGCGATAATGGCAAGACCGGTAAAATTGACACCAGCGATGATCAAGCAAAGAATCAGGAAAAGGGTAAAACCGGCATAACCGACGATGGAAGCCGTGGCCACTTGCGCGCCTTCCTCGACATAGTAAGGACTGCGCCGGCTAATATAAGCCTGGATCAGGCGATTGACCAGGATGAGCACGACAAAAAGCAAGGTGGCCAATAAAATTCGGCTCGGCACCAGGTATATATTGAAAATCGAGAACCCATCCATCAAGCCCCGCATCAATTGGCCGAAATAAGTTTCAGACAAAACCCAGACGTTTAACAACCCTGCGAGGTAGCTTCCCCACACCACGACCAGTAAAACGACCTGCAAGAGAGTCAGTTCGGGAAGGGAACGGTTATAATGCACCCCAAAAAAATGGCGAACGGGATGACTTTTCTTCAAGCGGTGAAGCTGCTGAACGATGAGGATTTGCAGGCTCAAGGCCAAGCACGTCAGAATAAAGGTCAGGACGATGTTTTTAATTAAAAAGATGGCAAAATAATGGAATCCGAACCATTCGGAAAGAAGCAGCGTCAACAAAAGGGCTGTAATGAAGCCGTGTAAAAGGCCGCGAAGGGAGCGATGGAGACGCCGGATCTGCGGCAATTGCATTGCCAGCCAGACAAGGCTGACCACGCTCACACTGAGGAGGGAGAGGTATAAGGTCATTCCCAACTGCAACACGGCCACGGGATAATTTTGTCCTTGAACAAAAGCGCTGCAGAGGTAATAAATGAAAGTGAGGGAGAGCAAAGCGAAAAGCCGGAGGCGCAATTCCCGCGGAATCGGCTCGGGCAGCCCAACCAGGGCTTTAGCCCCTGCCGGGGGGTAAAAAACAGCCTCGATCAGTGCCAATAAAACCAGATAGATCAAAACATAGCCGCTGACCTGACTGAGCAAGGGGAAGTAAGGGGACCCCCCGTAGAAATTAAAAAAAAGCGCGAACAGCAGGGAAAAAGCCAGCCAATAGGCGTAGCCTGAGAACGTGGCCAGGAGGGTGTAAGCTGGGGCGTTCTTTTTAAACCGGTTTAGTTGTCTGCCACTCAAAAGAACGCCGTAGCGGCCCAGAGCAACGCCAAACAAGACTAGCAAGCTCAGCACTAAAAAGTGCGAAAAGCTGACATAAGGAAGGCCGAGCTTTTGACGCAAGAGCGAAGTATCGGTCTGTGCAAGCAAGCTGTTAAAAGTCGGCGTATTGTGGAGATTAGCGCCGAGGGAAGCACCCCGTGAAAAAATTTCAGTCTCGATGAGACGCTCTTCCAGTTTGTCTACTTCCGCCAACACATCCTGGGAGTGCAGCAAAAACAGACGGCATTCGGCGCGTAGATCATTGAGCTCAATTTCTCTTCCGCTTAAGTCCGCGGTTGCAGTCTGTTGTACTTGATTGGCATTGGTCGCCACCGACTGCGCCAGCGCCTGATTAATCTTGTCCAACTCGGATTGGGACGCACGAATACATTCTCTGGCATTTCTTTGCAAATCCGCCAGGACGGCGAGCGTACTGTTGACTTTTTCTGACGTCCAGTCCTGTGCGGTTAATTTAGACTCGATTAAATCAACGCTTTTATTCCATTTGCTAAGCTGAAAGGGAGAGGCTGGCTCGGAGCCGGCTTGGGCACCGCACAATACGGGAAAAAGCAGACAGAGCAGCCACAGTTTACAGAGTTTCCGGGAAATGTTTTGGTAAAAAATACCAAAACATTTCCCTGCCATTAAAACAATCCCATTCTTCTTGCGCAATTGGGGAGAGCCTCCGCTGCGTTCAAGATAAGCTTTTTTGACTTTTTGATCTCTATGCACAGAAATAAGTTACCATAAATGGAATTTAAATAAACTAATCATGATTTCAACCAAAATTAGGATAATGATGATGCTTTCCAGCAGATTGGAATGGCTTTGCTGCACCTGGATATGCAAAATGTGCAGCAGCTCTTGTAGCACGTCCAGTTTTTGGTTAAGGGCCATCACGCGGCTGGGAATGTCGAGAAATTTTTTGGCGGAGACAAAGATCGGTTCCAGGTTGGGATTGCGCCAAAAGAATTCCGGCACATCCAGGTATTCCGAGTTTAAATTAATCGAGCTACGCACCAGAAAGATTTCGCCGATGCGCTTGAAGATGGCGCTGCGTGAGAGCGAAATAATGCCGTGGCTCGCGATTTCCTGGGGAAGATAGCTATTCTTGCGAATCGCGGTTTGAATGGCCTCTTCAAAGGTTTCCAATTTGGTCGACTGGGCCAAGGCATAAGAAAAGGCCAGTTTTACCAAGGAACTGTCGGTGTCCAACGTGATGACATCCAGTCTCAGTCTTTCCTCGGTATCAATGCTGGTTTCTTCCCCCATGGTGTAACAAAAGAAATCGCTTTCAATCTTTTCGAGTGGTAAATTAGCAAATTCCTGCAGCTGTTCCAAAATCTTTTGCTCTTGGTTCTTGGTTAAACCCCAGCTAACAAAACAACCATGAATGAAGAAAAATAACTCAACCGGTCTGCGGGTATGGGAAACCTGAACCAAATCGCGTGACAAGCGGACGCTGTAGCCTCTTTTTTTGAAAAAATGGGCAATTCCAGCCAAATTATAGCCACTGGCTGTGCAATACGAAATGCAACGAGAGAAGGATTTAGGTAGCTGTACCATTGTTTTCCTTCCTGTTTAGATTGAAAAAAGCTTATTCTTACAGTTTAAACGAGGGGGATAATAGGGGCAACCCTTAACACGCAAGTCCCCTTTCCTCCACGCTCTTTGTGGAGAAAAGGGGACTTTAACGGGAAGTCCGTTTTATTCAACAACACCCTAAGAGCGTGGAGGGGAATTAGGTGCGTTTTTTGCGAAAGAATGCGGTTAGTATAGCTCCGCAGTCTTCGGCGAGGAGGCCGCCTTCGTAGGTGAGGCGGTGGTTGGAGGGGATCTCGAAGCCATGGCAGACGCTATGAACAGCGCCGGCTTTGGGATCGCTGGCACCAAAAACCAGGCGGGCGATGCGCGCCTGGATCAAGGCGCCGACACACATGAGGCAGGGTTCGAGGGTAACATATAAGATTGTGTTCAAGAGGCGGTAATTCCCCAAGGCTTTGGCTCCCTCGCGCAGCGCGACGGTTTCAGCGTGGGCCGTGGGATCCTGGGTTGCAATAGGACGGTTCCAGCCTTCGGACAGCGCTTCATCGTTGAGCACTAAAACAGCGCCGACGGGCACTTCGCCTTGGGTCTCGGCTTTTTTGGCCAAAACCAAGGCTTTTTGCATCCAAAAATAATCTTGTTCTGAAAACACGGCTTATTCCCACTCCCAAGCTGTTCCCGCTAACACGGGGGTTCGATACAAATAAGGTAGCGAAAATTGCTATTCCCATTCAATGGTCGCAGGCGGTTTGCCCGTGACATCATAGACGACGCGGGAAATTCCCGGAACTTCATTGATGATGCGATTCGACACCTGGGCGAGGAAAGCGTGCGGCAGCTCGGCCCAGTGGGCCGTCATGAAGTCGGTCGATTCGACCACACGCAAGGCAATGACGTCATCATAATGGCGTCGATCGCCAATCACGCCAACGGATTTCACCGCCAGAAAAACGGCAAATGCCTGCGATACTTGCTGATAAAGCTGGGCACGATACAGCTCGTCGATCAAAATGGCGTCTGCGAGGCGCAATTTATCCAGATACTCTTTTTTCACTTCCCCTAAAATGCGCACGGCGAGGCCGGGGCCAGGGAAGGGATGACGATAAATCAATTCTTCCGGCAGACCGAGTTCAAGGCCGATTTTTCTGACCTCGTCCTTGAAGAGTTCACGCAGCGGCTCCAATAATTTAAGCCGCATGTGCTTGGGCAAACCGCCGACATTATGATGGGACTTGATCATGTGGGCCTGGCCATTCTTGCCGCCGGCCGATTCGATAACATCCGAATAAATTGTCCCCTGGGCCAGCCAATCGGCGTTTTTAATTTTCTGCGACTCTTCTTCAAAAATTTGAATAAAAAGATTGCCGATGATTTTCCGCTTCTGCTCTGGATTGGTCACATCCTTTAAGGCGACCAGGAAACGCTTTTCCGCCGATACCGTGATCAAGCGAATGCCCAAATGCTTGGCGAATAAGTCCTGCACTTGTTGGGCTTCCCGCAAGCGCAGTAAACCCGTGTCTAAAAAGATGCAGATTAACTGGTCACCGATGGCGCGGTGCAATAAAGCGGCCAGGACGGAGGAATCAACACCGCCGGAAAGAGCCAAAATCACTGGTTTGTCTTTGACCTTGTCCCTGATTTCCTGCGTCAGTTCGTCGATAATGTGGGCAGAGGTCCAGGTTGGCTTGCAGGCGCAAAGCTCGAGGACAAAGCGTTCCAGAATCGCTTTTCCTTGCGGTGTGTGCGTCACCTCTGGATGAAATTGCAAGCCGTAAAAGCGCCGCTCGTCGTCACCCATGGCAACCACGGGGCAATCCTTGGTGGAGGCCAGCGCCGTAAAGTGCGGCGGCAAGTCGGAAACATGGTCGCCGTGACTCATCCAGACGTCCAGGATGGGCTTCTTGGCTTTTAGTTTATCTTTTATCCCTTTTAGCAATTGACCCGGTGCGATCAGCTCCACTTCCGCATAACCAAATTCACGTTTACTGCCGGCTTCGACCACACCGCCAAGTTGCTGGGCCATGGTTTGCATGCCGTAGCAAATTCCGAGCACCGGGCAGCCCCGTTTAAAAACCAGGTCCGGCGCGGTCGGCGCTCCGTTATCCAGCACGGTTTCTGGTCCACCGGATAAAATGATGCCATCGGGTGCGAAATTTTGAATAAAGTCGTTAGACACCGTATAAGGATGAATTTCACAATAAACACCGACTTCACGAACCCGGCGGCCTATCAGCTGCGTATACTGTGAACCGAAATCCAGAATTAAAATGCGCTGTGCGTGTATATTCATGGCTATTTTTGGCTACTTTGGTAATTCGGCGCTTCCTTGGTGATTTGCACGTCATGCACATGGCTTTCGTGGACACCGGAAGCGGTGACCCGGACAAATTCCGCCTTGTCCTGCAACGTTTTCAGGTCTGCACAACCCGTGTAGCCCATGCCAGAGCGAAGTCCGCCGATGAGTTGGTTAATAATGTGGATTAATTTGCCTTTGTAAGGCACCCGACCTTCAATTCCTTCCGGCACAAATTTCTCGAGAGCGGTCGTGTTGTCTTGAAAATAGCGCTCGCTGGAACCTTGGCGTTCCGCCATGGCGCCGAGAGAGCCCATGCCGCGATAAGCCTTATAGGAACGGCCCTGATAAAGCTCGACTTCGCCGGGCGCTTCTTCGGTTCCGGCAAAAAGACCGCCGATCATGACAGCATCGGCGCCGGCGGCAATAGCCTTGCAAATATCACCCGAATAACGAATGCCGCCGTCGGCGATAACACGGACTTGCGTTTTCAGCAGGGCTTCTTTCACATTGGCTATCGCGGTGATTTGCGGCAAGCCAACGCCGGTCACAATGCGCGTCGTGCAAATGGAGCCGGGGCCGATGCCCACTTTCACTGCGTCCGCGCCGGCGTCAGCCATGGCTTTCGCGGCTGCCGCAGTGGCGATATTGCCGGCGATGACGGCAAGGTTGGAATAGTGTTTTTTAAGCCAGCGTACCTTATCGAGCACCGATTTAGCGTGTCCGTGCGCCGTGTCGACCACGAGAAGATCGACACCGGCGGCGATCAAAGCTTCCGCCCGCGCCTCCGTATCTGCTCCCGTGCCCACCGCCGCACCGACGCGCAGCTGACTTAACGCATCCTTGCAGGCAAAGGGTTTTTCCTGTTCCTTGAGAATATCTTTGACCGTGATCATTCCGCGCAATTGAAAGGCGTCATTCACCACCAGGACCTTTTCAATGCGATGTTTGCGTAAAAGTTGAATGACCTCGGCGCGCGCCGCCGGTTCTTTGACCGTCACCAACCGTTCCTGTGGCGTCATCACCTGGGAAACTGGCTGGTCGAGGTTAGTTTCAAAGCGCAGATCGCGGCCAGTGACAATACCAACTAATTTTTTATGTTCATCCACTACGGGGAAAGCATGAAAATTATGGATACGACCGAGTTCAATCAGTTTGCGAATTGGCGTTTGCGGAGAAACTGTCAGTGGATCTTTCACCACACCGCTCTCAAACTTCTTAACCTGCCGCACTTCCAGCGCCTGTCTTTCCAAGGACATATTGCGGTGAATAATCCCGATACCGCCCTCTTGCGCCAGAGCGATCGCCAAAGGAGCTTCCGTCACCGTGTCCATAGCGGCTGCAACCAGTGGAATATTAAGCGAAATTTGGGGAGTCAATTGGGTCTTGAGACTAACTTCTTTGGGCAAAACGGCAGATTCAGCAGGCAACAGCAGGACATCATCAAAAGTTAAGGCATCTTGAACAATTCGCATTCTCACCTCAGTCATTATCGCAATGATAGTGGCCGTTCAGTTTACATACAAACGAGTACAGTGTCCATTTTATTTTGTCATGGATGGACCCTGTACTCGCCTTAACTCGAGCTGAATTTTCTATTTCCGCTTTGGCAGTTTAAGCACCATGGGCTTACCCGCATGATCATGCAATTCTGAAGGCGCGAGCAGATCCTCCTCCCCCTCTCTCGAAGCTAGAGGCAGAGGCTTGGTTGCCGCAATACTCGCAAAGCTAAAACGCGCCAAACAGTCCCTGCTCTTTTCAATGAGACTGGGCGTCGCTAGCCAGTAATTTAAATCTGGGCAACTTCTCGTCCTGAGAAGACGCGGGTCGGCGGAATGGATCGGAGCCTGCTTGCTTTCTTGCTGCAACGCGACGCTCCCGGCATCGCTTCTTGGCTGTATCGGCGCAGTCAGTGGACTAAAAACTTTTAATAACGCAGCCTCCAGGATCAAGGCCTCGATCGCTTTATACGGTTCATTTTCTTCCTGTGGTTTACCCTCCCAGACACTTGAATGAAACCAGCAGCCTTCCTTTGTCAATTTAACGACAGGAGGTAACGGGGAGGACAGCAAGGGATCCAAAGGAGAGGGAGAGGGAGAGGGCGATGCGGTTAGAACGTCTCTCTGATCAGACGAAGAATCAGCCTGCTGGGGAGAGGCTAAAGGATGCGGCCCCTTTCTTCTTTTGTTAAAGAAACCCTCTTGTTGGCTCACGTGAGCAGCTTTACCTGGTGAATACATGCAAATATTCCTTATCCGCTCGTTTGAAATCGAGATACTATACCCAGATGAACCGGAAAAGCAATTGCGGTTATTAAGAAGTGAAGACAAGTCGCACGGTGTCCGGTGTCCGGTCAGCAGAGCGCTGCTCGGACACAGCACGAGGAGAAGGAAGCAGACCGCCACGTTTTGATTCTTCTGGCCCGGTTGGAGTAGATGCTCCCGATAGCGCGCTGAAAAAATAGGTCTGGCGGCGCGACGGTCTCACTCCACCTTCTTCAATGGCGACCTGAGGCATTCTCTCTCTTGACTCTTTAAAACCTCTAAACATCGAATCGACGAAATCAACAGACCTCTTGCCTAGCACACAGTCCGGCGTGAACTGGTCAATTTTCTTCAGCTGCGCCAAAAACGTGCTTTCGCGCAGCAGTACTGCAAATAGCTCTGGTCGTTTTGCGCTGATATCATCTAGAATTTCTTGCGTACGGTAACCGGGTTTCAGCAACCGGCGGAATGCCTCAAGAGCGTCAATGCGTTTGGTTAAATCTGCTTGGCGGCGCTCCGCAAAAAACCAGGCATTTCTAGCCTGCGCGCATTCCTGTTTCAACCTGGCTAATTCGATGTCCACTAGCCGATCGCGATCAGCGGGAGTCGTGGTGACTAAGCTCAAAGTCTGCAGCAGCTTGCCCGTGCGTCCGTCATGCAACAAATTCTGCTCGGCTTGATTTAATTTAGACAGGTGCTCTTCGCAATTCAAGTACGGAAACCCGATAAAGTCGGCTCTTAACCGCTGCAGCAGCACGATTTTATTCTCTTTCTTATCCGAGAGCTTCACCCATCTTGTCTCCATTTCCTGCTTCAAGTCCGCTATTCTCTTATCGATTTGCGCCAGGATGAGGGACTGCTTATAGCCGCACAGCTCGAGGTCTTGAACCCGTTTGTTTCGTTCTGCCAAGGCTTCTTCGGCGGCTAAAAGCGCTGTTTTAGCGGCCAGTCGTTTCGCCAGCCAGTCTTTCTTGTAAGGCGCCCTCGGCAACGACCCTTTTTGTTCCCGCGCCGCTTCTTGCTCTGCGCTCAGTAATTTCTGCCTTTGATCGATAAAATCACGCGTATAAGGGTAACGTTCTTCTTCCAAAAATTCGTAGCCCAGGCCCTCGACCCAGGCGTTAAATTCCTTGGCAAAATGCGCTATCGAGAAATCATGCGGCTCATACTGGCTTGGCTGAAGATAGCGGCCCGTCAACGGACCCTGCTCCTTCAGCATCGCATCAATCAGTCGAAGCTGATACGGCTTTAAGTTTGGATGAATGCGGTAATAGCCGTCCTTGTCCATCGCCACGGCTGCTGGAACTTCTAAGGCCATTCTTAATACGTTAACTCGTCGCGCCCGCTCTTCGCGTTGGTCGGGAACAGGGCGCTTATCCTCACCCAACTCTCTTTTAACCACTGTCTCGCGATCCTGGAAACGCAGACTTTTTACGTTAATTCTCCACTCCTGCTTTTCTCGGTTGAAATAGCGATTCGCATAATAAAGGACATCTTCATGGAGAATATAAGCGTGTTGCGCGCTGCCCAGCATGGTTGCCAATTTCTGCCGGGAGTCCAGATCCCTGGGATTGTCCTGCATCATAAAAAGAGGGCAGGTTCTTTCTTCTTCATCCAAACCCAAGAGTAACCCGTCTTTCAAATAAAGCTGGCTTTCCATGCGATCCGCAAAAAGAAACCAGTCTCGAAGGATGAGATTGAACTGGCGGGCCGTGGTCATGAGATGTTCCCTGAGGATTTTATTTAAGGAGACATAAGCCTGAGGCAAGGAAGCCAGTAACGTTTTCACCAAAGGATAGATACGATGGATAAAGCTAATAATATTTTTCAAATTCTTTGTCTTCGGCGAAAACTGCTCCAGTTCCCTTAAAATTTGGGTGACGAGCACAATGGTTTGCTCATAATCTTTTTTCACGGAAAGCGAGACTTCCTCTCCATTGAGGTCGCCGAGAATTTGTGTGAGGACTTTTTCGATCGCATTCAATTTCCGAGGCAGGTCGTGCAGTATCTGCAAGGCTCCTTGCTGCGCTAAAGATTCGCCTTCCTGAACTTCCTTTGTTTCAGCGGCCACACTTGCAGCGACTGCCTTCGCTTCATGCTTGGACTCTTTTTCTTCGCCGTAGCCCGCATCCGCTTCTTCGGCGTTATCCGCTGCGTCTCGCTGAGGCGCGTCCGACGGTTGCAACCCCATGAGTTCTCTTAAGTGCGAACTATTCCTGTTATAGGAGGCAACAATGGGATTTAGCTTAAGCAGATCGGTCGTGGTTTGGACAGGCTTGAGTAATTTAATTAACTCTTTAAGCTCTTCAAAAGCAGGCAAGTGGCCAAGGACCGTATCCAACTCCAGCTCACCGAAGGTCGTTACAAAATTGCAATAATCCTCGACTAACCGCTTGATGGTGGCCAATAGCCTCTCTTCGTCACTGGACCAAAATGATGACAAAAGCTGTTTGGTCTTAGCCATGAAGCCTTGCGAGTTCCGAAATTTTAATATTCCTCGATGGAGTACGCTAACCGACCCCATGAGTCCTTGAAAATCCGTCAAGAGGTTCAACACATGCTGATAATAAAAAGTCATGTCCTCCTTCCTCAAGAGGGCGTGGCCTTTCTTTAATATTCCGCGAAGTACCGGATCATAACTCCGCACCCCTTCATTTTCGGGACTCGCCTCGAAGAGAGAATCCAGAGCACTCTGTTCTGCGACTGACAAATCGTCTAAGCCTCTCGTCTCCCAGAGCCCTTCTAGACAACCATAAATACTATATTGATCTCCTCTTTTTATTACAATGGGCTTATTTTTTTGCAGCGCCTTGCGTCGCATCACGTCAGTTGGGGTTTCAGATATTAAAGAGAGGTCACAGCCGTTCAAGAGGGCCACTTCATAACGCCGACCGCTTGGGTCCTTTTTGCCGTGCGCAATGACCGCTTGATAAATGTCGGGGTCGAGGTTTTTTTCAAGTTGGCGGCGGAGCTGGATTTCAAGCTGAGTGACGGTGGTTTTCAGATTATCAAAGATGTTTAACGCCGGGCCGAAAGCAGCATCTTTGCGTTCGGGTTCTTTGACTTCACTTTTAGACTCTATGATCGGTGCAGCAGGCGGCATACTGGCGTGCAGAGGTCTCAACTCAGTCCCGCTACTAGAGCCTGGCGCTATGCGCTGCCGCTCTCCAAACCATACCGTAAGCCCCAGTCCTCTAAACATTTTAAACCTCGTCTTTTGTGTTTCCGCTATCCAGTTTATAATTACCCAATCTGTCAGAATGAGGTTTCATTTTACCGCTTCGAGATTAAGGCAATCTTAAATTAAAAGCCCCCACTTAAGCGACAATTTAAGGGGAAAAGCAGTCGCAATTTTGCCTTCTTCGGTAACCTGTATTTTGGCACAACCGACTGCGCGATACGCCACATCAAATTAACCTGCTATGATACGCTGTAAAATCAAGGAATAACCATGATAGAAGCCCAGGAAAACCTTTATACCGTGAGCCAGCTCAATCGTGAAGCCCGCCAAATTCTGGAGGGCTGCTTCCCCGCCGTCTGGGTAGAGGGCGAACTCTCCAATTTTAAAGCCCATAGCTCTGGGCATTGGTATTTTTCCTTGAAAGATGCCCAGGCACAAATCAGCTGCGCCTTGTTTCGAGGTCAAAATCGTAAGATCAGCTTCCAACCCAAAGACGGGCTGCAGGTGAAAATTCGCGGGCAAGTCAGCCTCTATGAAGGACGTGGTTCCTATCAAATTATTGTCGACACCATGGAAGAAGCCGGCCTAGGCCAATTGCAAAAAGCCTTCGAAGCCTTGAAAAAGCGCCTCTCGGAAGCCGGCCTCTTCGATCCGGCACATAAAAAACCGCTGCCAACTCTTCCCGCCTGCATCGGCGTGGTCACCTCGCCGACCGGCGCCGCCATTCGCGATATTTTAAGTATTTTAAAGCGGCGCTTTCCCGGCATTCCCGTCATTATTTATCCCACCCTCGTGCAAGGCGAAACGGCGGCGGCTCAGATCGTGAATGCCATCCGCAGCGCTAACCGCCGCAAAGAATGTGAGGTCCTTATTCTGGCGCGCGGCGGCGGTTCGCTGGAGGATTTATGGCCTTTCAACGAAGAAATCGTGGCCCAGGCCATTTATCATAGCGAGCTACCGGTTATTAGCGGCATCGGCCACGAAATTGACTTCACGATCGCGGATTTTGTCGCCGACAAACGGGCTCCCACTCCCTCCGGCGCAGCAGAGCAAGTGACGCCGGATCGCCGCGAATTGTGGCTGACGCTGCAACAAGAGAAGCGACATTTAGTCAAGCAGATGCTGGCTAAATTGGGGCCGCTGCGGCAACAACTGGACTGGACGCAGAAAAACTTACAGCAACAGCACCCCCAGCGAAAATTAGCTGAAAAAACGCAATTGCTGGACTCCTATGAAGCCCATTTGGTGCGCCTGCAGACCCAATTGCTGCAAGAACGTCAAGCCATTCTGAAGACCTGCTCGGCCCGGCTGTTGGGTTTAACACCCTATCATCGGATTAATCACCAGTTACAGCAATTGAAACTGCAGCAAGAAAATTTCAAAACCAGGATTAGGACGGTGCTTCATCAGCAACAACTGCAGATGAGTCAAGCTGCCGCGACGCTGGATGCACTGAGCCCGCTGAATACCCTAAGTCGCGGCTATGCCATCACCGCGCGGCAGACGGACCACCATATCCTGCGTTCAGTAGACGAGGTACAGAAGGGAGATAAAGTGAATGTGCGCTTGATGAAGGGGTCACTGGACTGCGTCGTGGAGGAGGTAAGGAAAGAAGAACAATAACGGCCTGCCTGCCGCGAGCCAATTCCGTTCATCTAAACTTCCCTAAATCTTAGTGGCTCCCGCTAACGCAGAAACTTACGAAGCAAAGTGCCCCTATTTCAGTCTTCTAGTAGCCGATTTTTTACCCTTCCCCACCCGCTTCGCTTTTTGCTGCAAGGTCTTCGAGAGCTTTGCTCCAAAATGCTTTTCAAAGCGGGATAGCACCCGACCCAGGGCTTTTTGCTTAGCATGCACCTTTTGCTTCACGTGCTTTTCCACTTCACGCGCAGACTTAAGATAAGCGCCAGCCTGGGCCGAAGCCACCTTGGCTTTCATTTTTCTGAGATGCGCCGCCGCCTTTCTTTCATAAACCTTCCCTAAGGCTTTTATCTTGCGAAAAGTTTTTTGGAGTTGGTGTGAAGCTGCTTTTTCTTTGCGATGCAGGGCGCGGACTTGCTTTTTTAAACGACGGATTAAAGTTTTTGTATTTTTTGCCATTGGAGCGCTCTCCTTAGCGAATAAACCCATCCTGGGCTTTGCCATTTTTCAAGTCTTAGAGCTCCGGAAAAACCTTCCGGAGCCTAAAACCTGAAACCTTCCAATCCGACCTTAGGCCGCGCTTGCTTCTTCCTGAAGAAAAGCTCGTTCCACCGGGGCGGAATCGGAAAATGAGGTCGCATCCAGCAAGGCCATTAAGTCTTGCAGTTTGCGAGTGTTGTTGTCTTTTTCGGATCGAAGAGAAAAATTTTCATGTTTTAACTGTTTGAGCTCATTCCGCAGATTCTCGAGCTCAGTCAAGATATTCATTGTTTTTTCTTCTAGTTTTTGCAGTAGCGTTTCCGTCATAACGATTTCCTTCAATAGTGATGATATAGAGTTTCAGTTAAGTATTTTGGCGAAAAACGCCAAAATACTTAACTGAAGCTTAGCTCATATTAATAAATATTTTGGAAAAAATAAATAAAAATACTGCGATGCGCCTAGCCTGGAGAGATCCTTCGCGATACTAGGACAACAAAGCGGGAAAATTTTACACCGGCGGGATAAAAGCAATCGCGCCGTCCGCGTCATTCAGGTGAAAGAGTCTTTCACCCAAAGTCGCTCGCGATTTCACCAATTTATACTTTGGCAATAACTCCTGCAGCAAGGGCTCATAGCGCTTGCGGCTAATAAAAATAACGTTCTTAGGTTTTTCTGTCAGTACCGGCCAAGCTCGTACCAAGCTGGTCAGGGTTTGCCGCTCCCGATCCCCAGCAAGGCCGATGAATTTGACCTCCGGCGGCAAGTGTAAATAAAAGCTAAGCTTGCTTTCCGGATCCAGTAAGACGTATTGCCAGGGTTGCGCCGCTGTCACGGACTGCAGTTCAGTTTGCAGCTGCCCGGCAAAATAGCGATGCCCGCCCTGGGCATAAAACAAAGGCTGTAAAATGCCAAAGAAAGCTAAAAAGATCACAAAAAAGCAAGGCAGCAGACGACCCGTCCAGCGCTTTCTGCGGCTGTTGCTCTGTAAACCTGAATAGAGCCAGTCTGCCGTCAGTAAAATGGCAAAGGGAACCAGGGGCAAGACATAGTAGCTACGGCGCGAGCCACTTGCGGTAAAAAAGACAAAGAGCACAAAAAGCACCCAAACGATCCACCTCGAATTCCAGTGCAGATTCCGCCAACGCGTCTTCAGGCTCACCAGAGCTGGAATAAAAAAGAAAGTCCAGGGTAACAGATAGATAGGCAAATAGAGGAAATAGGTATAAATCGGATCCTTGTGATCAAAGGGCTGGAAATAGCGCAGGAAATTCTCGCGATAGACGAGATATAAGCCATTCTGGCCATAGCTTGCGGTATTCCCCCAGTAAGAAGAAGCAATAAAGGGCAAAACATAGACAATCAACGCCGGAATAGCGGCGAAGAAAATACGCGGGTGCAAATGCTTTTTCCAGCAATGCTGGTACAAGAGATCCGGCAAGATGGCTAACACGGGAACAACAGCTCCTACTAAACCCTTACACAAGGAGGTCACAGCCAAAATCAGGTAAAAAATCGCATAGTGGGTCCACTGCGTTTCATCACGCTTCTCGAAATACCAGCAAACCGCAAAGAGGGAACCGGCCATATTGAGCATATCTGCGCTGCTGACGCGGGACCAGAAAATAAAATAAAAAGTGGTGAGCAACAACCAGCCGCAAAGAAGACCAAAGGCCTGATCGCGGAGACGGCAGCCTAGCTTATAAATTGACCAGATTGCTAACAAGCCGGCCAAGGCCGAAGGCAGGCGTAAAACCCAGGTATTGAGCTGTTGGGTGACAACAGACACCAGAGCAATTAACCAATAGGAAAGGAGCGGCTTATCATAATAATCGTTTGAACCCAGGTAGGGGTGGAAAAAATCATGCCGGAAGAACATGCCGCTGACAATGTCGGCCCAACGGTGTTCCTGGGTCCATAATTCACGGCCGCCGAGCATCGTGAGCAATAAAAGAGCTGCTGCTATAACCAGAAAGCCCCGACGAGCAAAAAGGCCAGGGAGGAAATCCGTCTTGGTTGAGTACCGATTCGTTTGCTTGGTTTTCATATTGTATTGGCACCGGCTAAGCGACAAGGGATTATAGCGAAGATTCAGCCAGGAATGTAGTTTTAATCTGGACAGCGCAAGGCCGATGCTACTATAGTAAGCATTTTACGGTAGAGGGTCGGTCGATGTTTCAAGGCAGTATGGTGGCACTGGTCACTCCCATGCAAAAAAATGGAACCCTTGATAAAAAAGCATTTAATGAATTAATTGAATGGCATATCCGCTCCAAAACCACCGCTTTGATTATTGCCGGCTCTACCGGCGAGTCAGCCACCCTGGATCATGCTGAGCAAGAAGAAATCATCCGTTTGGCAGTTACACAAGTCGCCGGTCGCATTCCGGTCATCGCTGGCACCGGCTCGAGCTCCACGCAAGCCACGATTGAGTGCAGCTTGAACGCCAAAAAAGCTGGGGCCCAGGCCTGTTTGATCGTGACCCCCTATTACAATAAACCGACGCAAGAAGGTCTTTATCAACATTACAAAGCGGTCGCGGAAAAAGTCAACCTGCCCATCATCCTTTACAATGTGCCCGGACGAACCTGCTGCGATCTCTTGCCAGAAACGATTGAGCGCTTGGCCCAACTGCCGCAGATCATTGGAATTAAAGAAGCTACCGGCAAAGTGGATCGCGCTACGGAAATCCTGAAACGCTGTGGCAGCTCCTTCGCCGTCTATAGCGGCGATGACGCAACCGCTCTCGATTTGATGCTACATGGCGCCAAAGGCGTCATCTCCGTCACCGCCAACGTGGCTCCGCTAAAAATGTCGGAAATGTGCGAGGCAGCACTCAAAGGCGATTCGAAAAAAGCGGAAAAGCTGAATCAGGAGTTGATGGGTTTGCATCAGAAACTATTTGTTGAAGCCAACCCCATTCCGGTAAAATGGGCCCTGCATCAAATAGGCTTAATCCCCGCGGGCCTACGCTTACCGCTAACCCCGCTGGATGCCCGCTATCACACCGAATTAACCCAGGCTATGCAACAAGCAGGAGTCGTTTTAGAACATGTATAAATTGACGTTTTTGGTTTTATCCGCGTTTATTTTATTATTGGCAGGCTGCTCGAACCTGCCCCAGGGCAACCGCGTTTCAGCACCCTCTTATGATAATAAGAGCATTCCACCGCTGCGCGTTCCCGCCGGAATGGCTATTTCCTTTAATACCCTATATCCTATACCGCAAAGAAACTACCCAAGCAATCCACGGCCAATTGACATTACCCCGCCTAGCTTGGATGTCAGCAAAAATGCCGGCACGGGTTGGTTTTCATGGTATTAGAGGCAGCATTGGAGAGGTACCGAAGCGGTCATAACGGCGCCGACTCGAAATCGGATGGGGAGTTTACCCTCCCACGCGGGTTCGAATCCCGCCCTCTCCGCCACATTAGCATCCCAGCACTTCCAAAGACTTCTAAAAAACATCTCTAAAATACCTTTAAAATAAGCATATCCTGACAAAACTCTTCCACGCAAGTCCAGCGATTTCCTATTGAATCCAGACCTTTTTGGGGGTATAAATGTGGGGTACTTTGCATTTTTAAAAAATAGATACCCCCACGTATCTCAAAAAAACATGCTTGGAGATACCCCCAATGTCGCTAAAAGAAGTCACTCTCAGGAACGCAAAGCCTAAAGATAAAGCCTATAAGCTCTTCGATGGCGAAGGCTTGTTTCTATTAGTAACCCCTCAAGGACAAAAGTATTGGCGACTCAAATATCGATTTAACGGCAAAGAAAAACTACTCGCGCTCGGCGTCTACAATCACATCACATTGGCAGAAGCACGCGCTAAGCGAAATGAAGCCCGAAATTTAATAGCGAAAGACATTGACCCAGCGCTCCTCAGACAAGAAAAGAAAATCACTGATCGGAAAATGACCGAAAACTGTTTTGAAATAGTTGCTCGTGAGTGGCACTCCAAGTTTTCGACGCAATGGACGGAGAAACATGGCTCAAGAATTATTCGCCAGCTTGAGAATGACATTTTCCCCTGGCTTGGAGAACGTCCAGCGGGCGAAATCACACCCCCAGAGCTTCTCAGAATCTTGCAGCGCATCGAAAGCAGAGGTGCAATCGAGACAGCGCACAGAGCGCACCAAACCTGTGGACAAATATTTCGCTATGCAATCGTGACAGGTCGTGCGGAACGCGACCCCTCCGCTGACTTGCGCGGAGCCCTACCACCAGTTAGAAGGAAACATCACGCATCAATTACCGAGACACCTGCCATTGGCAGCTTGCTACGCGCCATTAACGATTATCAAGGACACTTCGTAACTAAATGCGCTTTACGCCTAGCCCCGCTCCTTTTCGTGCGTCCTGGCGAACTACGACGGGCAGAGTGGACTGAATTCGATCTTGAAAATGCCGAGTGGCGTATACCTGCGGAAAAAATGAAAATGCGATCTAAACACATCGTTCCGCTCGCAACACAAGCAGTAAAGGTATTACGCGAACTTTATCCGCTTACAGGCGAAGGAAAATTCGTTTTTCCTTGCGTACGCTCCCCTTCGCGGCCTATGTCAGAAAACACGGTAAACGCAGGTCTACGTCGCCTAGGCTATACCAAAGAAGAAATGACTGGCCACGGCTTCCGCAGCATGGCGTCCACCCTCCTGAACGAGCAAGGCTGGAATCGTGACGCAATTGAGAGGCAACTTGCTCATACTGAGCGCAATAACATTCGCGCCGCTTACAACTATGCAGAGTACCTTCCTGAAAGGCGAAAAATGATGCAAAGCTGGGCAGACTATCTTGAAACACTAGCAAAAAATAATAAAACTACGGAATTAAAAATCGCATGATGAATAATGCACCTACAAAAATTAAGCTTGATGAAGCACAGCTCGAAAAATTAGCCTACAATCTTGTTATCCCCACTCTTAATGATGTTATTGCCCGCAAAGCAAGCGAAGAAGTAATACGCCTTCATGCAGGTATGATTGGCACAAAGCTTCTCCGCAATGAGCCCTTATTAGAAAAAGAACGGCTAGCGCTTGGCTATGTAAACTCACTAATTCTCAAAGGAGAAGACGCCAATGTAGCTTATGGGCTTAAAACCAAACACCGACGAAAAAATGACATCGGAGAAGAAAAAGCAATTGCATTTCACATCTGGAAGCTAATCAATATTTTTGACTATAAAAACAACGAAGCTATTAAGGTAATTGCTGAATGTAAAATGGGGGGCAAGTGCAGAGGTTACGATGCTGTTTCAAACATTTACAACAAGCATAAAGACGAAATTACCAGCAAGGCCGAAGCCCTGATAAGCACTTCAACCACCACTCTATAATTTTGCTATAAAATTCACATACAGACTCAAAATTATCGTCCAGAATTGTTCATTTTTTATCCTATAAAAGCCCCCCTACCTTATTAGGAATGAAACCATTCTCCCGATCAGTAGAATTATTCTGAGATAACCTACAACAACCAGGGAGGTTTGGATGGTATCAGAAAGAATTTTACGATTACCCACCGTTAAGCAAAAAACTGGCAAATCCCGGTCATCGATTTACTTTGACATGGCAAATGGAAGCTTCCCTCTCTCAGTCAAGATAGGGCAAAGATCGGTCGGCTGGACTGAAAGTTCTATAAATACTTGGATTGAACAGCGAGTCAAACAAGGGCAAAAAGAATGGGGGACACCTAATGAATAATAGAGAACTTGTACTCTCCGCCCTTAATCATCTTGATGCTGGATGCTCTCGTGAAGACTGGATACAAATAGGAATGGCAGCTAAATCTGCAGGGTTATCTTTTGAAGACTTTCATAATTGGTGCAAAAATGCTGAAAATTATGCGGGAGAAAAAGATTGTAGGTCTGTATGGGATTCCTTTAAATCAAGTGGAATTACGGTAAGAACTCTTTTTGCTAGGGCTAAAGCCAACAGCTGGCATAATTCTAGAGAAAAAAATTTCGATCCAGCAAGTAACAGGAATGGAACTAATAAACTGAATGCGCTTGATATTTGGGAACGGTGTTTAGATGCCACGCCTGCGCATGAATATATTTTAAGGAAGCAAGGGAGGCCGGATGGATTACGTTATTATCCTTCTAGCGCACCACCTCTAATAATCTGCGGGAAAAATGTAGCCAACTATCTAGTAGTACCATGCTGGAACAATGACACACTCCAGACACTGCAATTCATCTCCCCCAATAAAGGAGATGGCAAGTTAAATCTCAAGGAAGCATCCTTTAATGACGGATACTTCACCGTAGGGGAGCCAAACAACTTAATCTACATTTGTGAGGGCTTAGGGCAGGGATGGGCTATACATCAAGCAAGCGGAGCCGCAGCAGTAATTTGCTTTGGAGCTGGCCGCATGATGCCAGTAGCAAAACTATTGCGCGAAAAACATCCTAATGCTCATTTAGTCGTTGTACCCGACCGTGGAAAAGAAAGCCAAGCCGCTAAAATTGCTGCGTTCGTCGATGGCCAATGGATTGAACTGCCGGAAGATAAACTTTCAAATTACGATGTAAACGATTATGCACAAGAATATGGTCACGAGGAGCTGGCACTTCTATTAGAGCGCACAAAAACTCCAGAAATGCGTTATAAGCTACTTTCTGGAATTGATCTATTAAATGCACCCCCCATGCACTGGTTAGTACAAAGTATCATTCCAGCGGAAGGACTAGCTGCTCTATATGGAGCAAGTGGTAGTGGTAAAAGCTTTCTTATTCTTGATATGGCTTTTTCTATTGCTTCAGGTGAAGCTTATTGGTTCGGCCTTCGGGTTACTAAGACCCGTGTAATCTATATCTGCTTAGAAGGGGAATTAGGTCTAGGGAAACGTATCAATGCCTGGAGCAGCTATTTTAAAAAACCAATTCCCACTGAGCTCCGATTTGTGATACAGCCTTTCAACCTATTAAGCAGTGACGTTTCAGATTTAGCAAATGCAATAATTGCTACAAGAGGCACGAACAGTCTTGTAATTATTGACACATTGAATCGTGCTGCTCCGGGCGCTGACGAGAACTCATCTGTAGATATGGGAAACATAATTGCAGCAGCAAAGCAGCTGCAAAGCCTAATTGGTGGCGTAGTATTACTAGTGCATCATACAGGCAAAGACTCGACTAAAGGCTTAAGAGGCCACTCTAGCTTATATGCAGCCCTAGATAATGCAATTGAAGTAATTAAAGCTGACAATCACTGTGAATGGAAAGTCGGTAAGTCGAAAGATGATGCAATCAGTAATTCACGGATATTCAAACTTGAAACTGTCCCAGTCGGCCTTGATGCTGATGGCCATGAAATAACCTCTTGTGTGGCTTTATTTCAGGGTGTGGAGAATATTGAAAAGAAAAAACTTTCTCTTGGCCGTAATCAAAAAATAGCGCTAGAGGTCATAAATAAGCTATTAAATAATTCAACTCATACTGGCAAGGAAGGAACACCTGCACTGAATAAATGTACCACCTATGATGAGGCTCTTGCGCATGTGACTGATCTGATGCCTACCGATACAAAACACCGAAAATCAAGCGCCCAGAATGCAATCGGCGGACTTGTGGAAAAAAGATACTTAGGTATGAAGGGGGATTGGTTATGGAGGATGTAATTATTCTTCCGGCTCCCCTCCCACTTTTCCCACCTCATATAGGTGGGTGGGAAAAGCGGGAAAACTAGGGCATTCCCGAAAAGTCCCGAAATGGGAAAAAGTGGGAAAACCGGGAAATAGCAAATTAGGGGGGCATTAATTAAATTGTCTATTTTTAACCCAACATCTCCCTATGATGACGGAGTATTGTATATAATTTGCACTTCAGATTAAATTCTATGTACAGCTTCTTCTCGATGTGAAAACGCTACGATTTGTTGATTTATTATATAAAAAATGATTTATTTTTCTTATATTGAACGAATATAAATCGATCAAATAAATCTGAAGCTATAGAATCCTGCCATTTTCACAAATCACTTTTAAACAGCTCTCGGTACAAATTCTCAAAAAGTAATACCTTTTCCTGCATGGCAATAGTGGCAGAGAGTTTGATAGTTAGCTAACGAATTTTCCCCACCTTTTGCTAGAGGTTGAATATGATCAACAACCAGCGTTACCTTAGGACTAGATGCCGGACTCTCTCCACAGTACACACACTTATAACAATCTCTCTTTAGTGCTTTCAGCCTTGTTCCTGGGTCAATACTAGTTCTTAATTTTTTATCAATTAATTGTTCATTCAGTTGCCGTTGGACTGTCTTCAAAATGTTGATTTTATCAACACCCTTTTTATATGCCCTACAGACGACCTCGGCAACAATGTCCCATCTTATACAGTCTTCAACCTCTGTGCCCTCATCTTCGAGTAAACACTGAATAGTACTGACCATATCATCATAAATTTTTTTGACGGCCTTCTCAAAGTGAGAGTCCGATAATAGCTCTTTTTGGACAATTATAATTTCATCAAGAGCATCATTCACTCCTTCACGGTACTCCTGAGAAAAAGTAAATTTTTTAGTGGATATTGCTCTAGTCATTTGCTGCTCAATACAAAAATAAGAAAACCCTCTAATGCTTGAGTCAATTAATCTGCCCCTGGCCTAACTCTAATCCCTCCCTGCGCAGACATAACGCCGAGCAACAATTGCCCAGCATTGATCATTAAGGCCAATAATACAGATATAGAACTGAGATGTATAGGATTCCTAAGTATATAAAAGAGGCAAAAACTTAGATTCTCTAAGTTAGCAAGTTAAATACTGGCGACTTAAGAATGGATGGCTCCCCACTTTGCAAAAGACTTAAAGAAGCCCGCTTAGCGGCTAACCTTTCGCAGAAGAATCTGGGAATCGCCGCTGGGATGGATGAGTTTTCGGCAAGTGCGCGTATGAATCATTACGAGATAGGCAGACATGCTCCCGATTACTCTACGCTAAAGCGTATTGCTAAAGTCCTTAAACTCCCTGTGGCGTTTTTTTACGCCGAATCAGATGAATTAGCTCAACTTATCCAACAATTCAGCAAATTAAAAAAATCAGACAAAATTATTTTTTTAGCAAAAATGCCAAGCCAGGAATCATAGATAAGATCAAAGGCTACTCATCTCTTGAATTTTAAAAAAATGACCCCATTGTTTATATGCATATCTATCCTCACAAAATTTAAGGACGCAGCATGACCGACAAAGATGTCAAGTACCCCCAGCCTGGAAAAATCAGCAAAGTTGTTCGTACAGGATTAAATCTGGCTGGAGGCAGCATACCTTATGTCGGTGGACTTATAACTACAGTTTCAGGCGCATGGGCTGAGCATGAACAAGACAAAATTAATACATTCCTAAATCAGTGGCTACAAATGTTGCAAGACGAATTAAAAGAAAAAGAGAGAACCATATTAGAAATTATGCAACGCTTAGATGTGGCTGACGAAAAAATATCCGATAGAATTAAAAGTTCAGAATATCAATCTATATTAAAAAAATGCTTTCGGAATTGGTCTTCCATTGATACAGAAAAAAAGAGGGAACTTGTGAGGAATATTCTTACAAACGCCGCTGCCTCCGATTTATCAACAGACGATGTAGTAAAGCTTTTCCTTGATTGGATCGACCAATATTCCGAGCTTCATTTTCAAGTCATTGCCTGTATTTATCAATATCCCAATGGGATAAGTCGGGGTGATATCTGGGACAAGATTGGCAAAATTATGGCAAGAGAAGATTCATCGGATGCCGATTTGTATAAACTTTTAATACGAGATCTGAGCACAGGCAGCATCATTAGACAACACCGTCAAATAGACTATCATGGAAACTTTATAAAACAGCCGCTAAGAAAAAGCGGTCGAGGATCAACTCAATTAACCTCTGCCTTTGATAGAGAGGACCTGTATGTGTTAACAGCTCTAGGCAGTGATTTCGTTCATTATGCGATGACTGATATTCCGATTAAAGTATCGTATGAACCAGAATTTCAACCTTAAAGAAAATAGAATGAAAGTGTCAAAAAATCACTGCTTGGTTTCACGCGCAACCCCTTACAGCGCATAATGTTCGCATCTCTCTTTTCTTCTGATTTATAAAAACTAGCAAAAATGAAGAGGTGCGACTCGAGGCTTACAAGTATTTTTTATCGCATGAGAAATTAATCAGCAAAACGACCATCGCTGACACCAATACCGGCTTCAGTCAACCGCAAATTATCAATTGGGATTATACCGTTCTCAAAAGAAATAGGGAATTGATCGTCTCCTCGCAGCTCATATATAAAGCCAGTTTGATGATGCATACTCGCATCAGTTGGAAACGTGTAGTCGATACAACCAACAATAAAAAGCATAAGCTGATTTTTCTTAACGCTTAAGGTAGCACCCTCCTCAATTTCAACGCGAGTAGCATTGACTCCAAGGCTCCAGCCGCCAAGACCGATAGTGTCAGGAAATGATTCTCCTGGAAACAGAGTAAATCCTAGACTAAAAGGATTATGACGAATTTCACCACACCGCCTTTGTTGCTCTTGTAAGGGAGATAGGGCTCCATTTCTGAGAACAATAAGCCAAGCATGAGGAGTAATATTTATAGCTGGGCTGTTTCCAATATTGGTTATTCTGAACGAAACAGACACACTAGCCCCATTAGCATCAATAGCAAGACCTCCCCCGCCAAATCCAATCTGGTCTATTCGTATCCATGCTCTTTGGCTAGCAATCAATGTTTTATTGGCTATTTCTGCAGAGTCTTTAGCAGCTTGAGCTGTTTTGGCTGCGGTCTTATCCGCTTTAATCAAAAAATAAATTTGAATAAGCGCCACAAAGGCAAGGACGCCTGTAAAAATCATCAGCCAGAAAGTGTAGCAAGTAATAGCATCTCCCGAGCACATATATCCCCCCTTCCAAACAAAGTGTGCTTAATAATTCCCTTACAGGTTCGGCAATCAAACTGTCTCCGCTAAGAACTTATTTTGGTATATCAGGTGTGGAACTACTTGATGAGGTGCGCATCTGGTCTCGGTATTCTCTGAGGTGTTTCTTGATCTCAGCCACGTGCTGCTTATGCTCAATAAGCTCTTCGTCATCTAAAATTCTGGCCTCATATTTCCCTTCAACAAGCCGGAGAGTTGCTATTCTAATTGGCCCGTTAATACCGCCTGGATTTAGATCAATCGTATGGGATAACGTCCACACAGCAGCAAAAATACCATCTTGGCAACTAGGCGGTGTATTATCCCAAAAGACATCTCGTATAAATCCCAAGAAAGGGTCCGCAATTAGCTGCCCGCTTCCCATAGCTACATACCAAATTTTCTTTAGATCAGCTTCTTTAAGTTCTGGTTGAAAGTTATTGGGATCGAATTCGCACAAATAAAGCTGCTTATTTTTACAAAACGCTAGAAGCGCGCCATACCCCACGCCTGGCGGGAAAGGATAAATATGAGTGAATTTAAAATTATCAATGGCACATTTTGCCAAGTTATTTACAATATCGATGGGAACAGGCACCTTTTTGAATGCATCTTGCTGATGGGCGCTAGAAACAATAGCATTGAATCTTTGGTTAAGCCCTACAGCTCCGGTACCTGCAACAATTATCTGCCCACCTACAATATTAATTTTATCCGTAGGCTGTTCGATCGTTCTAAACTGCCCAACCCCGAATGTAGAAGAGCTATCGGCGCCTATGACTATGCCGTCTTTACAATGAATACCAACTAAAATCGTCACGATTAATCCTTAAATACACTATTTTCTTTCATTTCCGGATAAGCCTTATATACAGCAGAAACAAGCTGAGAAAAAGATAAGGCACGGACAAATGATGATAGCGTGGTAATAGTATCTCTGGCTGTTTGATCCAAAGCATTAAAGACTTCTTTTCCCTTTTCCACCCCATCTGGGGTAAGACTATAAGACCTCCAGGGGCACCCTGGTTCTTCGTAAATCCGAACAAGCCCTTCTTTTTGTAAATTTTCTAGCTCAACATAAACATTTTTATCAAATGGTCCATAATCATATGCTTGGAAATTAAATCCTGACCTCGATAACACAGGCACTTTGTCCTGAATAAGAAACAACAGCTTTTGCACTTGGACAGGGGTATAAGAACCCACACCAGCAGGATATAAGGCGGCCAGCAATAAAAAAGGTTTTTTCATGTTTATCCGTCTAATCAATACAATACTTAGTATAGCTCGATATTGCCCCCCGGTCATTGGTATATGGCCTTTTTGCAGAGAAACCCTATCACATTATCTAAATAAGGTATTTTCATAAGAGATACGCTTTTAATAGAATTAAAATAATCAAAATTATTCAATATGTTACCACGAGAATTAGATCGCCTCTCTCTAAGATTAAAATCCAATTTAATAGCCCAGGCTTTCGCCAGGGTTACTAATTGCTACATAAATTAAGTTCGAATATCATTTGAAGCGTTAATTAACACGAGAATGGAAGATGAAAATGAAATTTGCACTGGTAAATGGACAGAAGATGGAACCTCAGCCAGGACTGAAAGGAACTTGCACATATTGCCAACGCAATATGACCGCTAAGTGTGGGCCCGTAAGGATTTGGCACTGGGCACACAAAAGTAAATGCTCATGCGATCCATGGTGGGAGAATGAAACTGACTGGCACAGAACGTGGAAAAATCATTTCCCCACAGAATGGCAAGAAATCATCCATATCGATTCTGCCACTGGTGAAAAACATATTGCAGACATAAAAACGGCCAATGGGCTCGTAGTAGAGTTTCAGCATTCCGCAATCCAACCTACTGAAATACAAAGCCGCGAAGTTTTCTATAAAAATATGGTATGGGTCGTTGATGGCACTCGCCTGAAGAAGGATTATCCTCGTTTTAGTAAAGGGTTTAGTTGCCTCAGGCCTATACCTACAGTGCAAGGTTTTTTCCTTTTAGCCTTTCCGGAGGAGTGTTTTCCTAAAAGCTGGCTTAAAAGTTCAGTACCCGTCTATTTTGATTTTCAAGGCATTTATCCAGTGGATCAGCAAGAGCGTATACGCTCTCCTCTCTGGTGCTTATTCCCAGGTCGTGTGGAAGGACATGCTCTGGTTGCAGGGGTTTCGCGTAAGCAATTTATCGAATTAGCATCGACCGACTCCCACTTGCTTCTAGCTCGTGACATCCTTAACAATCTTTCGCAGCTCATTCGACTCCAGCGTCAGAATGCTGCTGCTCAGCAAACTAGAGCCGCCTACCCACGGTATGTCAGACGCCGTAGCCATGGCTTCTAATCTCCTAAAAGCAGCTCATTGCATATTAGATATAAATTTCAATAATAACCTGAATAATGATAATTTATAGAGATAACCCATGAATCAAAAGCCCATTAAACAAATAACATTAACCGCAGCTAGAGATTGTATTAGCCAATTAAAAAAGATTGACCTTACCAAAGTAAGCATTGATCGAATTAAAACCCTGATTGAACCATTATGGAAAGGATACTTATTAAGCAATCCCATATTAAGGCCAGGCGCTATCCTCTATCGAGGCATTAAGTGGCCTATAAGGCCAACGAATATCTCACAACTATCATACCCACCTTCAGAATTAATAACAAAAGATCAAAGAGCTAACAGAGCAGGTGTGTCTAGGTTTTACGCAAGTTATTCTTATTATGCTGCCTATTCTGAAATAGATGCCCAACCTGGCGAATATATAGCTATATCTAAATGGCAAACCACAGATTCAATAATCGTCAATTCTGTAGGCTTTACTGATGAGGTGTTTACGCAATATCAATCTCAGCGAAAAACTCAAGATATAAATTGGCAGAAGCACGCCAATATAACGGAATCTCCAACTAATAAACTCATTCATACATTCTTTGCCAAAGAGTTTTCAAAAAATGTGCCTGAAAATTCGGAACATCTTTATAAAATCTCCGTAGCAATATCAGAAGGCTTTTATAGCGAAAATAGTAATTTAACTGGGGCTTCGCTTATAGAAAATCCACCTAAGATTCTCCGTATAGGCGGCCTCCTCTATCCAACCTTTGCCATGCTAGCCAACTCAGATAATATTGTTTTACTCCCAGAGGTAGCCGACAGCAGCCTAAAGTTTGTATCTGTAGAATACATCAAAATAGATAATTATCTCGCCGACAATAAAGGTTATGAAATTAAAAGGCTAGATTTTGCAAATAGCTTAAGCGCTGATGGCTCAATAGAATGGAAAAACAGGCCACCACAGTGGAACATTCAGCCAGGTTATACCCGTACAATCGAAGAAGATGGTCAATGGACTGTTCGCAACGACAAAGGTGAAATAATTGACCCTGAATGAACCTGGAATTCCCATACATCTTGGGGCTCCACTTCCTATTAGCTGGTAAGAACTTACCCAACTTGTAGGAAGTGGAACTACGACCCCAGATTTCTCGCATTGAATAAAAAACAAATCTGAATAAGTGCAACAAAAGCAAGAACAGCCGTAAAGACCATTAGCCAGAAAGTATAACTAGCAATAGCGGCTTCCGGGTTCATAATATAACTCCTTTTCTAAACTAAAGTTCACATAACAAGCCCTATAAAGCCTCAGCAACCAAAGTAGATCACAAATGACTACCTATCGCCTAACTTTCTGCTATCTCGCTGTAGATGAGAGAGGGACCCTGCCAATCTATTACTGTAGGCTTAGGATCTTCATGATAATTGGCTATCTTGGCCAATTTTTTGTATCTTTCTCTTAATAAATAGACAATTTCCGGAGGGGGTGGTTCTCCTGGAGTTGTTTTGTGTCCGTGTTTAATGTCTGCATGTCCTTCATATTCAATCCTTGAATCAACCACCTCTGCTCCCTCACTCCTTATATGCCCTGCTTGTAAAACAGCGAGTCCTTTGTAAAATTTTTTTGCTGTCTCAAGTTCTTTTGCTTTTGCCTTGCAAAAGTTTGCGCCCATTATATCTGATCGAATTACTGAAACCTCATCTGATTTAGGTGGTGGCTCATAAGCTCCGGGTTTTAATTTCCCTTTGCTATCAACGTGAAAAGGACTACAGATACAGCGAACAATATTCTCATTATCGCCAATTTCAATTGGCACATTCTGAAATTCCATTGAAACTACTCTTCTATTTGTATTCTTGTTAATGGTTCCGTTGGGAGGGCTATCGGTAAGAAAAGTTCAGAGTAAATATAAGCGATTAAATCAAAATTAATTGCGGATGATTGTCCCTGAAAAAGAGCAGGCTTTTTTTGCTGGCCCATTTTTAAATAACCGCTGAAGCGTGTATTGCCAATTTCAATGCATGCTCCCCCGTCGTTAGTTTCCCATGAAAACGAGAGAGTACCATTAGGTTTTGGCGATATTTCAGGATTTGGAAATCTAGGGAACAATTTCAATAAATTTGCTAAGTTTAGGGCATGCAAAATAACTGACTGAGAAATAGATAAGGCCCCATAGCCATCCCAATTGAACTCTAATTTACTTAGGTCATAAATTAAATTTTCTAGGTCTTTATATTCCTTTCCAATGGTTATTAAAGCATTTTGAAAAAAGTGATGCTGTGGCAATGAATGCCCAACTGACTGATTATTTATAGTTTCTTTTATGATAAAGAAATAATGCATCTCTTCAAATGAGTAACGACTAGTCAATGATGGGGTTATTTCAGTGGTGAGAGTATCAGCTAGGATACTGTACTCAGGTTCGGATGATCTATAAGTAATCATATAGTCTCCAATTATTTAATGCCCATAACATCATGAATCTTTTCTGTTATCCCTACAAAAACAGTATAGATCGAATTATGAGCCTCATCAAATGTTCTCATAATTGCATCAGCTGTCTGATCAAATTCAGATTTTAATGATACGGCTATATCCATTAGTATAGACTCATCTTCATTAACTTTCCCTTCAGCAACAGTTAGCATCATTTGATGATTAGACTTTAATGGTATGGATAATTTTAAAAGTGGCTTAACCTCGTCGCTCGAGGTTGTTTGGTCGAGGATCGCTTGAGGCAGTTCAATCTTAAATCCTAGGGTTTCGGTGATGAATTTTTTAGCACCCTCACCTTTTAAAAGACTTTCTTTGAATGCATTTATGTATCGTAAATTTATAGCATTAATATTTTGTTTATTAGGGTCAGCTGCAAAACTTTCTAAAAGCAATTTAATACCATTTTCGAGAATTGGACGAAATTTAACCCATGATTGGTATGGGGGCACGACATTAGCAGTAAATATACCAACCCCTAATTGATAAAGCGTCGAGTCTGCCACTTCTTTACTTTTACGATAGCGATAAACTGGCTGAAAAGGCATTGATGGGAAGCCTTCTGGGATAAGCCGTTCTAATTGACTATAACCATTACCAGCAATTTTATCGGCAAATTTTTTATAGAATAATTCATGTGCTGAAAAAGAACCTATAGGAAGCTCAAGTAATTTTCCTGGGGTTACTTCCATCACTGGTGGTGTACCCCATCGCAGCTCGGCGATTAATTCTACAATTGGCGGATTTTTGAACTGTTTGTGTTCTGTTTGAGCATTTTTTTGTGCTGTCATCTTTTTACCTTAGCCTACAATTAACATTAATTCTAGTTTGTGGTTACCCACAATAAAAGTTTTATTTTGGGTAGAGGGAGGTGTTTTGTGTCTTGGCAGAATATATTAGATTTTTTTTAAATTCAATGACACCACCTATCATTTTATTGAATTTTACATAGAGCCTGAAAATGGCTGCCGGTTAACATTCTGGGGGTACTTTTGGGGGTACATTTCAAAACCGAATTATAATAGGTACATTTATTCAATAACTTAACCGGCCAATTCGATTGACGCCCTCTCCGGGAATTAAATACCAATAAAATCATATAATTACAGCCAATTAGCCCGCCGATAAATCTATTGGCTTTATGGTCTGTACATATTAAAAATATTATCGATAACTGCATATTCAGAGTAACCTAATCGCGCTATCGGTTTGATTCTAGTTATATCCACTTTTCCTGAAATAATTAAGCTATCGTCGATATGAATACCAACCACCTGACCAATAACAACACGATTCGTATAACCTTCCGAGCTTATTGGTAGTTGAACACTTTGGTAATAAACACACTCTAAGTGAATAGGAGAGCATTTAACACGGGGAGGCTGTATCAGTTTTGAAGGAATAGCCTCGAGCTCAGTAAATAAAAATTCATTAATATGGCGAGGTAATAATTTTGAAGACAAATTCACCGCTTCACGTAACTCGAAAGTTGCCATATTAACAACAAACTCTCCTTGGGTTTCTACATTATGTATCGTATCCTTGACTGACCCATCTGAGCGACTATTCACAGTAGCAAACATAACCATAGGTGGATTATCAGATACTGCGTTAAAGTAACTATAGGGAGCCAAATTAATATTCCCCTGTGTATCTTGACTTGAAATCCAGCCAATAGGTCGTGGAATTATTAACGAATTAAAAGGGCTACTTTCTAGCCCGTGATTATTTTCGCGTGTCTCATAAAACATATATTTCCTTTTTATACACTCTCAGTTATGGCCACCAAAGAATTAAAGAAAACATGTATTTGATCCGTTGTCCATGTAGGAACACCAACGCCAAAAAAATCCTTATCTTCTGTCCAAATTGGGCAATTGAACAGTAACGCTGTTGCGACTGGCTCCCAATCACGCAAATCTCTATTTTTCATTCTTTGTTGCGCCTCACGAGAACGCTCTTGGTAAATGCTATGATCAATTATTTGCAACAAGGTTTTAACATGAGAAAAAATCTGTAGCGGTAAGGTTGCTGAGATGCCTCGTTTCTTAAAAATAAGAGGTAAATATTTCTCCGCATCCTCGACGCAGACATCTGGCGTAAAAAAATCGACCGTTTCACAATGCTTGATTAGATATTCTCTCACCTTATTTCCTAAGACAGCGCGAATGATGATATTGGCATCTAATACCAAAATGGGCGACGACATTAACGGCTCCTTTTTTCCTGCTCATTTTCTCGTAATGTACGGAATTCAGCGAATAACTCTTCTTCAGTAACACCGCTCGATAGAAGTAGCTTTTCAAGATTCATTGCTGCTTGTTTTAATGCATCTAATTGCGCCTTTTCCGAATGATGCCGAGCAGGAATATAAAAACCTATTGTTTCACCATGCCGTGTAACAGCAACTGGCGATGTTGTCATCAAATATTGAGGAAGATGCTCACGAAACTCGCGAACGCCGACTTTGACTATGTTAGTGTCCATAAAGTAGCCCTCTAAATTGTGTACTCATATGTACACAATAACAGAAGGGGCTTTGCTTGTCAAAATCAGTAGTTAGGACTCTGCACGCTGGGGGTACTTTTGGGGGTACATTTCAAAACCGAATCGTAATATTTATATCTATTCAATAACTTAACAAGCCAATTCGATTGACGCCCTCCGTGAATTAAAATCGATTATTAATCAATAAGTTAAGATTGAGTGCCTCCCCAATTTGCGGCGATCCATACCATCCTATAAAGCCAATCCTCTTCTCTCTCATTTAGCATTGCAATTAAGCAGGTGCATTGATATATTACCAGGTGTATATATTTAATAACATCTGTGCTATACTAGGATATATAGACTAGATATGAAAAAAAATAAAAAACAGATATACAGCGAACAATTAGTTGAAGATGAAACCTTTACACTTCAAAGGTCAAGGGGGAACGGAATTTTAAAAAGGCAAATATGGCGTGATGTAAATGGAACTGTCACACGCTATAGTTTAACGTACATTAATCATTACTTATTTACAGGAGATAATGGCCGAGTTCTTGGCTATGATAATGCACACGGATTTCATCACAAGCATCATTTAGGAAAAATGGAAGCAGTGAATTTTATTAGCTTTACTGATATAGAAGAGCGTTTTCAGAAAGAATTTGAGGTGATCCATGAACAAGCCAGAAAAAAATAAGACAGTTACTTTTACTGTCAAAACACAATCGCGCGAGGACTTTTTTGCGCGCGGAAAAAAAATTGCCGCGCTTCTTGATAAGGGCAAAACTATAACACCACAAAAGATCATCACTTTCGAAGATACCCGGGATTTAATAAAATTTATTAACGAAGCCAAAATTGCCTTACTCTCGACAATTCGGAAAAAACCAGACACGATTTCTAGCTTGGCACGTAAATTACACCGCAGCAGGTCAGCGATTGACAAAGATGTTCAGTTGCTAGAGTCCGTTGGCATTGTAGAAAGCGAATATGTCATTAATCCTGGTCATGGAAGATGCAGAGTCATTAAAGCCGTCAGTTCAGGACCTATTAAATTGCAAGTTGAGTCCATTATTTAATTAGACCAGTAGACTAATGCACCCTCTAAAAGAAGAATACGATTCTAATCAAGTCCGCTTTCGACTAATCAAATTGAATCCTAGCATTCAAGAGCAAAACTGGCTCTTTCTTCCCGGAGGAGCAGGGGCGGATTCTTGCTACTATTTGACCCTCATTGAGCAATTAGCCATGCCGGGACAATATTGGTTAATGGATTTTCCAGCTAATGGGGATAATTTTCCAGATGGAGTCTCTGAAAATTATAATTTTGATAGCTGGGGTGAATTTTTTATACCCGCCATTAAACGCTTTAAAAATCCCATCTTGGTTGGGCAATCTTTTGGAGGCATGTTTCCTTTACTCTTTCCTGAGCTTGAACAAATCTTAAAAGGCTTGATCATTTTTAATTCAGCTCCAAAATTATGGCTAACTGAAGCAACTGATTACGCTAAAAAGAACCACATTGGGATAAATGAAGAAGCTAAAACCGCCTTTCGCGCTCATCCCTCGAAGGAAACTTTTAGGTTAGCCCTATTAGCAAATACACCCTATCACTTCCCGCCTCATCACCAGCAATTG
>Ga0206951_1004_pt2 | contig 94414 bp, 98 predicted proteins | sample Alteio_BWOrgHeat_38_FD_152974 | JGI IMG/M metagenome (GOLD analysis project Ga0206951, IMG submission 152974) | Enriched cells from forest soil in Barre Woods Harvard Forest LTER site, Petersham, Massachusetts, United States -... | ecosystem: Environmental > Terrestrial > Soil > Temperate forest >... | reverse complement strand
TAAGCTTTCTATCTAGATCAGTATACTGAATACTGCCTCACTAAATTATTAGGGAAAACCCTCAACGGCATGAGCCTAAGCTTAGCTCTATATGGCTTATTTAGCATATAGTCATAAAGAAGTTTTTTGACTTATCTTTACTCTATCTGTCTCCTTAGTTTGGCACAGACACAAGAGGATTCCTAAAATAGGTGTATGATAATAATATGCTGCCGAATTATTGGAAGAAATAAGCCTCTGCAGACCCAAACCAGACTAAATGGAAATTATCTATGAAAAATACTGCTAGCATACTCGGGATTTTATTGATTCTTGCGGGCATTACCGGCCTTGCCTATCAAGGTTTCACCTATACGAAGCATGAGCAAGTAGCCCAGTTAGGCAATATTCAAGTGACTGCAGACACTCAAAAATCGGTTCATTTCCCGCCGATCGCAGGTGGTTTGGTTCTGGTGGCGGGTGTTGCTTTAGTCATTTTTGGCAATCGAAAATAAATTCTTGAACAAGCAAAAACTTTAGGGCTGAGTGAAGAAAAGGTCGTTTTAGATTATTTAAAACAATGAAGGAGTACACGCGCTTTTCAAGCCAGCTTCGAAGTCCAAGCCTTCTTTTACCAGCACAACATGATCTTCTTCGAAAGGGTAATGGTTATCCTTTAACAACGGTGAATATAGCAGTAGCAATGATGGGCGCTGGAGAATCTAGTGAAACCATTAATCTTGCTTGTATATTACTTTGCCAAAATAATGCGGCTCAATCGTTGCTAATTTTGCCGCGTCTCTTGCCCGATTGGCACATATTTACAAATAAAATTAAATGGAGAAGGATGATTCGTCCGCTCTAAATGAAGCGATAGGCCTTTTTGTATTAGCAAATCAGTGACATTAACGCAGTCATCTAAAGCATATAAATTATCTTTATGTGGAACAGCCCAATGCGAAATAGTAGCCTTGGCCTTTAACTTTGCTTCACTTTCATTTTCAGCGACAACAAAAAGATTTTTGTGCAGCTCGGTAAATTCGCGTGAATCATAGCCACCTAAGTTAATAAAAAACAATTTATTTGTCTTATCCGCTGGCGGATCAGCCTTGATGACGAGATTATAATCGTCCACGCTTTTTAATATCCCCCAAGCGTCTAAGTGTAAGCTTTGCGGTGTCCCCCACCACTGCTTTCTGATTTGAGCATAAAGGTCTTCAATCTGTTCACCTACGGCAAAATGAATGTCATGAACTTCAATTAATGAGGTTGCGGTTTTTCCACCGACGTAAATAACGAATAAATTCATAGTCAATTTCTCAACTGGTTATGGATGGCTGCTAAATTCAGTTGCAACTAAACAGGGAATTTAACGCCCTACCCTGTTGTAAATTCAATTGGGCTATTATAACGAAAGAAATAAGAAGTTTATTGCTTTTTCTACGCTGAAGGCGTTTACGAAGCGCCCAGAAAAAGCTTAGCATTAATGGTTGTACAGAAATTATACTCATATCTAAGCATAAGGGCTTAATTCAAGTGCCTGCAACTTCAAGTTGTCTTTTCACTTCGGGCATGTATAATTCGCTGCTTAATGGAGCCTCAATGATCAGGGATTAGTCAATGTTTGTATTGTTTTATTTTGAAATGTTTTTATTATATAAAAGGATAAAAGAAGATTATTTTTAAGGAGGAAGCATGAGTGATTTAATAAAAACACCGAAGATACTGAATTCAAAAGAATGTCTTGCCTTATCTCCAAAATGCAATAGTCAAAAAATAAAAACGCGCACAGCGCATGTTGGTGACAACATAACTATTCGCCGAGCCCTTCCTCAAGGGAATCGAAAAACCATTGGCGCATGGTGTTTTCTAGATCATTTTGGGCCTATCGATTTAACAAACACGGAAGGTCTTCGTGTTGGCCCTCATCCTCACATTGGATTACAAACTTTTACTTATCCCTTGGCCGGTGAAATACTGCATCGAGATAGCCTGGGATCAAAACAAAAAATACAACCCGGACAAGTTAATTTAATGACAGCAGGAAAAGGAATTTCACATTCCGAGGAATCTCTTCCCGACACCCTCCTTCATGGCGTACAACTCTGGATTGCACTACCGGATAGCGTGCGGCACATGGAACCTAATTTCATTCATTATGAAACTATTCCTTCCCTGAACCTCGCTAATTTGCGGATTAATATTTTAGCGGGAGAGTTTTTAAATTCTCTCTCCCCAGTAAAAGTATATTCCCCTTTAGTGGCCTTAGAACTGATCGCCTTAGAGGACACAACAACAACTTTATCGCTTAATCCTAAATTTGAATATGGAATTTTACCCTTAATTGGCACGATAGAAATTGCACAGGAAATTGTTGATATTGACACACTTTTATATTTACCATTCGGCAGACCAAGCACTCCTGTTCGCATTCAACAAGGCTCAAGAATATTAATAATTGGCGGTGAACCTTTTCAAGAAGATATTTTAATTTGGTGGAATTTTGTCGCCCGCACCAAAGAAGAAATGATTGAAGCTGCAAATGCCTGGAACAAGCATACTGCTTTTGGTGAAGTAAAAGGATATCCGGGAAAAGAATTGGTTCCACCTCCTTTACTTTAATACGGCAAAGCGCTCCACAACGAGCGTGGGGAAGAGGGGGATTTGAGTGAGAACCGGACACTCAATCACCTTCTAATCTCTTAAATAATCTTGATTTTTAGAGTAATTTACTTCAATTTAACGACCCCTTTTAGTGATTTAACCGATTGGAGCCAATTCAAAGACACTTTGCTGTCTGTGAGGGCACCCCAATAACACCCTTGACTTAACGTTGTGTAACGGTGTAACATTACATTACTGGAAACCCATAAGGGCTAAAATGAAAATGCGTAATGAAGAAGATTGGTCGATGTTTTTAGACTTGTGCTTGAAGTCAAAAAATAGCGTGCGCCTCGGTGAACTGTTCAACTTATTTTTAACAATAGAAGAAAAAGAACACTTGGCTTCGCGCATGCAGATCATTAAAGCCCTATTGGATGAAAAATTACCGCAGCGGGAAATAGCTGAAAAAATGCGGGTCAGCATTTCTCAAATCACACGCGGATCGAACGCGTTAAAAATTATCAATGATGGGCTTTTAACATTTATAGCGAGCCATCTACGGAAATATAACAAATGACAAACGATCATTTCTTCATACGTCCTTTCTGTTTTTCTTCTTGGTGGCGTTTCCACGCCTAAATTTCTTTTGTCCTCAATTTTTTATATGCCCTAGCCGTGATCAAACCGGCTATGGCCACTGATAAACAGAGCCAAGAATGTACGGAGAATTACGTATGATGAGACTTTTTAACAAAAAACATTTTCAGGATTGTTTGCCTGAGTTAGTCCATGTGACACTTGCAGATGGAGCAATTAATATAAATAAAATAGAAGCGATTATAAATGGAAGAGGATTGATTGACGGTGAACCGCCTGCTATATTTAATCGTGATGAATTTGAAGCACTCGGTAACGCAATTGAATTTTGCATATCCGCAGCAGTCCTTGACACAGGCCTTTACTTTAAAGCGCCGAGAGAGCTTGCCTTGATTAGTGGAGCTGGCATCGCAGGACTAGCCACCGCGTTTGAATTACTTGCAAGAGGCTTTAAAGTGATTATTGCTGAAAAACGCACGACCTTCAATCGTTTCAATATCATCAATCTAGACGTGGAATCACAACGTTTTCTAAAAAAGTTTGGCCTGTTAGATGAGTTTGAAAAGGTCGTTGCGGGGAGAATCAAGGCACATCAAATTGTGCTTGCTGAGGAAAAAGGTATGCGCCAGATGGACTATTCTGATGTCAGCGAATTACAGCCCAGTAGTCTACCTTTGGAACCTGAATCATTTCAAGATCTCTTCAAAGAGGATGGTATCTACAGCGTACGAATTAGCGATCTGCAAGCCTTTCTCGCAGAAAAGGCCTTAGATGCTGGGGCACACCTCTTTGGCAACGTTGAGCTCGACATTTTAACGCGCACGCCAGCGGGCGGTGCGGCTGAAGTGCAGATGGCGGGGAAAGACAGTCTCTCTGCCCCTGTAGCGCTGCAACCTAAATTACTTTTTGTGGCGGAAGGAACTCATTCCACGACAGCGCGGCAAATGGGAATGGAAGCGCTTGAAGTAAAAAACGAGTGCACCGGTGAAAACTGGATTTTTGGCAATATGCGGTACTCTGGCAAGGAGACCTTTGTTGTTTCTTTGATCGATGCTTCTGGAGAAAGCTTGGAATTAGCAAATATCATTTTTAATGCCAAGATCGGCGAAATCAACATTGCTATTACTTCAAAGGAAAGCCTCAGTCAAGCGCTCATACAAGAACGAATATTGGAAATAGTGAGGCGGGTCGCTTCTTTTCAGGGTATCGACGATCTACCGCAGTCACTTATTAAACATAAGGTAGTTAAAAAACCGGTACATGTTAACAATGAACAGCGCGTCCGGTATTCGAGAGACAATGTTTTCTGCATTGGTGATACAGCGGGCCACAGCTCGCCTCTTGCCGGGCTGGGTGGAACTCTCGGTGTCACTCTTGTCCCACGCACAATCGAACAGCTTCTAAATGACTCTGAGCAGCAGCCTCATCAGGCGCAGCATAATTTTCATAGATTTACTGAAGCTTATACCTCGAGATGGATTGCGAAATCGATAGCTGTTAAAAAACGTTGCCTCGGGTTCTTCAAGGGTAAAGATCCTATCGCAAGCCATCAAGAGCAAACTGCAAGTAAGGGAAGTGAATTGGCCCTGATAGCAGGGGGGGTACACCGATGCTGAATAAGGCAAACCAAAGCTTTCTTGTGGTCACGCTAGGCGTGGTATTTGAGCACCTGGATATGATGCTGGTTAGCTTGCTAGCCAGCTCTATTGTTGAGGAATATATCGGCCATGGCAGCCCTGCTCTCAACCTGTTTTTTGCCTATCTAGGATACGCCATTGCTTTCTTATTCCGACCTTTGGGCGCATTTAGCTTTGGCTGTGTCGGAGATCGGTACGGGCGTAAAACCGCCTTGATCGGATCGATGGCCTTGATGTCAGCAGCAACCCTGGCCTTCGCTTTTATCCCCGGCGTGCAAGCGCTGGGAGTAACTGCAACCCTTCTTTTCTTTCTCTGTCGAGTTGCTCAGGGTCTCGCTGTTGGAGGGGAATATGGAACCGCTATGACTTATGCTTACGAACTGAATCCTCAGTTCCGAACCTTTTACGGCGCCTGCGTCGTTTCATCGACGCATATCGGTGGATTTATTGCTAGTTTTCTCGCTAGCCAGTACCTGGGGAGCTTTCGTAATGCGTTTTTTATGGTAGGATTGGCCGGTTTTTTCCTTTTATTGTTTCGTTCCTGCATCAAGGAATATCATGTTGGTACTGTGAAAAAAATCTCTGAACTAGCAATAGAGTCAGTAAAAGATAAAAAAGCCATATTAGAGGCTTTAATCGTCGCATCAATGCTAGTCTTGGTTTTTTACGGGTCCTTGATCTATCTCAATGAGCTTATTCATCAAGACCTTGGAATTGCTCGATCTGAAATATTTAAAGCCAATTCATTTTTGCTTGGTCTTTGGATCGTGCTACCTCCGCTTTTTGGCTATACCGCCGATCGATTTGCTGTTTCTTATCGAAAAATGATGCGGTTCGGCGCCCTGGGCGTTTTCTTAAGTGCGCCCCTTCTAGGCCTGGCTTTTGCCCTTGCTTCGTATCCAGCGGTGCTAGCCGCGCAGATTCTAATGCATCTTTTCCATATGGTCTTCTGCCTGTGTACGCCGCGGTTCTTTGGGGATCTGTTTTCTGGACAAGCACGTAACACTGCAATTTCAACTAGCTATTCTTTAGGCGCTTCTTTTACCGCCGCTCTAGCGCCGCTGATATGCCACATGAGTATCGCTCTATTTCACACTAACTCTGCCATCTGTATACCATTTATGTTGGTTGCACTGGCAGTTATTTTCATTCTTAAAAAGGAGGCTTTATGCAACAAGATGATTCTTTTGAACTATACGATATAAAAGTTGAAGTAGTCAACAATGGTGTCAAACCCATGGTTTGCAATCACAAGGAGGGAGACAGTTTTATGCTCTCAGGAGAGAATTTTTCCTTGCCAAATCAGCAGACCTTCCCTATCTACTGCCTTGCCGCCTTGATTCCTATCATCACCATCAAGCAAAGATTCACAGCACCTAATGACTGGATCAGCACAGATAGTGAGGTTGCCTGTCCCGATGTTCATTGTGGCGGTGTTTTTAAAATATCGCGGATAGGAAAAAGAACCTTTTACCACCACCAAGTAACAGCAACGAAGCTGAATCATGAATGATGCGATAAATACATCCAAGATTATTAGGGGCTGCTGGCAGCTTGCCACAGGTCACTCCCAGGGGGATAGGAGCGTACAGCCTATCCTCGATGCCATTGAGGCTGGGTTTACTACTTTTGACTGTGCTGATATTTATCTTGGTGTCGAAGCATTGCTAGGCAAAGCTGCAAAAGTGGTCGCCGAAAAAAAGCTGCGCATCCATACGAAGTTTGTGCCCGACTTGAGCTGTCTGCAGAAAGTTGACCGCAAATCCGTTGAAAACAGCATCGATCGCAGCCTGAAACGCTTGCAGGTGGAACGCATTGACCTGGTACAATTACATTGGTGGGATTTTGGAGTTAAAAACTATTTATCTGCTATGGAAATCCTTTTGGAACTGAAAGCCAGGGGTAAGATAGCGGAACTTGGTCTCACCAATGTGAATAGAGCGTATCTAAAGGAATTTCTCGAACATTCGGAGGTGGCCTCTTTACAGGCTCAAATTTCTCTTTTTGATAGCCGCGTTGCGCGAGGGCTAAGTGAACTGTGTCGCACAAGTGGCGTCAAGATATATGCCTACGGCTCCTTACTGGGTGGCTTTGTAAGCGAAAAATGGCTCGACCAAAAAGAGCCTCAACTAGAACAATTAGCCAATCGATCCTTGGTCAAGTACAAGCTTCTCATCGATTCAGCTTGCGGATGGGCAGTGTTTCAACACCGCCTCTCATTTTTAAGTAAGTTGGCAAGCAAATATCACTGTGAAATCGCTAATATTGCAATTGCCGCTTTACTTCAGGCAGGTAGAGCAGATGCTGTTATTGTCGGGCTGAGCCCTCAAAATTTTGCTACGCATAACCGAAGCTTAGCAAAACTACCCCTCCTGGAGATGCGCGATTTACAAGAGATCAACGCATGGACTTGCAACCTGCCAGGGGATGCCTATGATGCAGAAAGGGACTTGACAGGGGTTCATGCGAAGGTTATGAAGTACAATCTCAATGCTGAGTAGGGCATTTAATTAAGACCTGATCTAAAAAGCTTGGCCGATTTAACCGTAACATGGGGTAACCCTAATGAATAAACCATTAACCGATCGCAACCCTAGACCTCCAATTGCGACTTATGCGACCACTAGAACACCACTATGAAAAATCAATTAAACCCCAACTATTTGCAGCATAACACCTATTTCACTGACAATATCAAAAAAATATACCTTGAAGCAGGCCATCAATGGTTAGCAAATTTGCCGAAGCGAATTATCACGCTATCTGAAAAATGGGACTTTGAACTTACACAGGTCATGCCTGAGTTGAGCTATAGCTTTGTTGCCTTGGTTAAATATCAAAACAAACCAGCCATTATAAAAATAGCGCCTCCAGAGCAATCACTCGCGAGAGAAAGCTTATGTCTTTCCAGTTTTCAAAAAGACTCTCCCGCTATTTTTCATTTTGATGAACAAGAAAATGCCATTCTTATGGAATATATTTATCCTGGCAAGCCCTTAAAAAATTTAGTTCAAGCAGGGCAAGACGACCAAGCCACGGTAATTATTTGCGACATCATTCGAGAATTAAGATTTCAAAATATACCAAAGCAACATCCGTTTAAGCACATGTCAGAACGAGTAGCAGACTTAAATATCTTAATAGGCAATTTCGATAAAAAATTACTCGACAAAGCCATTCATCTTTTCCGAGAGCTTACTGCTGATCGATCTGCAGATATTATGCTTCATGGCGACTTGCATCATGACAACATTATATCATCGGACAACAACTGGAAAATAATTGACCCGCACGGCTACATAGGTGAGCCCACTGCTGAAGTAGGCGCTATGATTCGTAATCCCTATAATTGTTTTCCTACCGATAAGCCCCTTGAAAAAATTCTAGAGAGACGCCTCTTTATTTTAAAAGATGAATTACCCTATGATTTTGAACGCATTCAGGCCTGGTGCTACTGTATCAGTGTTTTATCCGTAGCTTGGACGTATGAAGGATTCAAGAGAATAAATGATAGCGAAATTGCTTTAATTCAAGCTCTGAACCAAGTTTGTTTTTGAACTTCAAGCATTCGAATACGCCAACCATCCTGTTTCACTTCCTGAATAGGATGGCTTCAGCCCGTTAAATATCAATTTTTAATAAACTTCGAGTGTCTTTACCCAATGCCCTGGCTTCCACTCCCATTTCGTGCAAGTGCTTCCGGTATATTGCGTACAAGCCCAGTAACTATCAATCCAGGCCACACCTTCATACGCCACTGTCTGACCCGGGGCGTTTTGATATTGACAAATGCGATGCTCTGGAATCCAAGCGTTCTTAAACCAGCTGGCTTCAACGGTAAAACAATTAACATAACCTTCCGGCATGGCAATCAATTCTTTCGCTGTAGGCACAGGTGTAACAATCATAGGCTTTCCTTGTACCTGTGAAGGCAAAGGAGCTGGTGAAGTAATATTAGGAGTAGGAGCGCTAGTGATAACCTCTGTGGTTTGTGCCTGTACCTGAATACTGCCAAAGCTTACAAACACAAGAAACATGAAATAAGCACCAATTCTTAAATATGACATAAACCGCCCTCCTTTGCGAATATCAGCTTTCCTTATATTAATACTATCATCGATCAATTTGTTTTAGCAATACTTTAGCAATTCACCCTACGAGCGCTGAAGAGCTTGTCTTAACAAGGGGGTGATAAAGAAAAAAAATGACGAATGAATCTGCTTGTCAAGCTGGTATTTTATAGAACAGGCTTGTAAACTAAAAGAGCAAAGGACTTTTTGAAAAATATTGAAATGGTGGCCGGACAGCCTTTATTTCAAGCAACCAGTTAAGAATCAAAATTTAAATTAATGTCTAAATTGGAGGATGTTATGAAAAGGATTCTAATTAACTTGGCTATATTTTCAACAATAGGGCTTGTTGGTTGCTCTACAAATACGCAAAATGAAAATACGGGTATTGGTGCGGTTTCTGGCGCTGCCGTTGGCGGCGTGGGGGCGGCTCTTCTCCATGGTAATCCTGTTTGGATTGGCGCTGGCATCGTTGGAGGTGCTTTGATCGGTGGCTTTGTTGGACACTCCATGGATAGCAGCGATAATACGCAAACCTATAAGGTTATTCAGAATAGTCCGACCGATCAAACGACGCGCTGGGTAAATCCGAAGACAGGAGTCGCTTACACAATGACTCCCACGAGTGGTTTATTTAATCTAAATGGAAATCCCAATTGCCGTGACTTCCATTTTACTGCAACAAGATACGGTAAAATGCATGAATATGAGGGCACAGCCTGTCAGATGCGAGATGGGTATTGGCACACGGTTCATACTAAATATTAATTATTGTTAAGACAGCTTTAAAGAGGGCCATTTTACATGAGGGGCTAACTGTGCCACAAGCCAAATCGCCTAAAGCTATGATTCAAAAGCTAAGCGCTAGAAATAAATTGGCCTTCTTTACTTCTATTGTATCTTTTTTGTTTCTTTTCCCGGGCATTTATTTATCTATGCTGACCATTTCAACAACAGGATCTATTAATGCGCAAACCCCACATATTGAAACGAATATTATCGGAATACCCAGTGTCTCAGGCTCAGAACAGCACCATATGAATTTAAATATTTTTGACACCACTCGCTCAATATTAAAAACGGTGCATAACCTTTGGGATCGAGACTACTTCTTTGTTGCCAGTATGATATTTTTATTTTCTGTTATAGTTCCTATCACCAAGGGAATTTTATTAAGCTATACTTTTTTTACCAAAAACTCAGTTCGGCGAAAAAATATTTTTTTATTTATTAAAGCCATTGGGAAATGGTCCATGTGCGATGTTTTTATAGTAGCTATTTTACTCGCCTATCTTTCCACTGGAGCCAGTAAAACAGAAAATGTCAAAAACTTTGTCATTATGGGGCACTCTATTAATGTGGATGTTTTTGCAGGCATGCATGCTCAATTGCATATCGGGTTCTGGTGTTTTTTAACCTATTGTCTTTTATCTTTAATAGCCCTTCAATTATATGAATCTTATTAATGATGTTAAATTTAAATGGTTAAGGAGACTTCTAATGAAAAATCCATTTAAGCAACTATTATTCATCTTCTCTTTTATAACAGTAATGAGCTTTATAACGGGCTGCGAACATACTGTTCAAGGAATGAAACAGGACGTACGGGAAGACACGAATTCTGACTATGATACAGATGATCAAAACGTAACGGTAATAAAAAAGACTGAAGTTATTTACCCAGACCAGTCTCTTCCTACTTCCCCACCTCCCCTACAAACACCACCTCAGTAAAATAGACCTATTTTTTCTTTTGCGTGGCGAATCGAGTGCTAGTACAGTGTCAACTTGATTTTGTCCCAATCGTAATATGAAACCCAATGGCATAATTTTTAAAGCATAGTAAATCAGGCAACCCAAGCCTTCTTCGCAATCGCAGTAAAGAAGGCGATTCAATCAAAAACGCATAATAGGTTTTATGCTCAATTTTCGCAGTAATCAGCTCTTTGACCACGAAATGATGCTCTTGATCTAAATCTTCATTATTAATTGCTTTATTTTCTTCTGGGTAAATGACGCTAATATGCGCGCCCACTGCTCCTGCACCAAAATAATCAGGCATTTTAACACCTTGGTTTTGCAATAAAGGAAAGAGGTCGTGAATATAGGCATCGTCAATATTCAAATAAACTAAATTATTTTTTGATCTTGCTAATTTCCCTGCGCACTGCAAGCGCGAAGTGGCACTAACAAGTGCTGGGAGCTGTAATTTTTCTATCACTGGTAATTTCATGAATAACCCAGCTCATCACAGATAGTCGATATATCACCTGGCTTACGGGCAATATAGCTTGGCTGAAGTTTTAAAATAATTTTTGCTATAACGACTTGAAAACGATCGGCCAAGGTGCTATTAAAAGCGAAAACAAGGCGAAGACCTTTATTCCGCATATTCTCAAAAATCATATATGCGCCCTACGGCGGAAGGAACAACTCTATCGCCAAATAGGCTTCCTAAAGCACTTACCGCCCTCCAACCTGTGCAATGGGCAGGTATAATCATCTGCAAATCAAATGGTTTCATGTCGGTTACTGTTTGGGGAATAATTTCTTCCACGGAACGGCCCGATAAATGGAAACCACCCATTACAGCATATAAAGGTAGCGCTGGAAATAATTTTTGTGCGTATTTTAATACATTGATAATTCCAGCGTGAGAACAGGCAGAAAAAACCACAAGACCTTTATCACGAATATGAACCACTAAAAATCGTTCATCCAAAATCCAAGGATCGTCTTCCCATTCACCACTCGATGTTTGCCTTACATGTCCTGGAAACCCTTTTTCATATTCGGTAACACGAGGAATCTCACCGCTCAAATAAAACATAGCGTCCAATAAAAAACGTGGCTCATTCGAATTGACGACAACTGCTCCTTTTTGCTCTAGTTCTTTTACAGCAGGCACCTTTTTAAAGGGACAGATTTCGCCCTTATGAGTGGTTGTCGCCCGTTGATAAAACATACCTGGATTAAGGTGAAAAACCACCTCTTCTCCATTATTTTGGCCCTTAATTAAATCAACTGCGGTTAGAAACCCACCTGCGTGATCCCAATGTCCATGCGATAAAACGACGGCCTCAACAGCGCCAAGAGGAGCGTTCAATTTATGCACATTCCTTGCAAAAACCTCGCCCTCAGGCCCTGCATCGAACAAAAGACTGTGCTCAATATTTCCCCGTGAAGCTGTAATTAAGAGCGAAAGGCCGTGGGCGCCACAACAGAGGCACTCACCGGATAATTCTTTCATACCGCTCTTTCTAAGATAGGCCATTTCATGCGTAACATTTTCTGGGACGCTAGAAAGGCTGTCTGTTACATTATCGACTAAAACCTGGATTTTCAAATGATCTACAGCTTGAATATTCATTAATTACCAAACCCCATATTCACTTTGTCGAGTCAACTGATTTCAACATCTCGATGTCAGCACTAACAATCGCGGCAATGTTTTTATTGATCACTTCAATGGGCCAATTCCACCATTTTATCTTTAGCAAATTCGCAATGGTTTCATCATCAAATCGCTTGCGGATGATCTTAGCTGCGTTACCAGCAACAAGGGTGTAAGGCTCAACATTTTTGGTTACTACGCTACGTGATGCAATAATTGCGCCATCACCAATGGAAACCCCCGGCATGATTAAGGCTTCGTGCCCAATCCAGACATCATTGCCCACAAGGGTATTGCCCTTGTTCGGCCATTTTGCCTGATAGCTGCTAGACCAAGGCTCACCGAATACGGCAAAAGGATAGGTACTAAAACCATCCATTTGATGGTTAGCACTGCTGGTAATAAATTGCACCCCGTGCGCAATTTGCACGAATTTCCCAATGATCAATTGCTCAGGAACGACAGGGTGCATGTACGGAGCCAGTAATTTCCGCACGTCGTCTACAGGCAGTCTAAAATCATTAAAATAGGTATAATCGCCAATATGAATATTAGGTTGATTGATGACGTTTTTCAAAAAAATAGTGTGTGGCCAAGCATTCCCGTCGGATTGCTTAATTGGATATTTCTCTGTGGTATTAATCGTTCTTGTCATAAATAAATTCTGCCTATTGCTTAAACACTCTATTTCTATATTGCCTAGCAGCAAGAAATGCTCCTTTATCCTCGGAAGCATCTAATTCCTTATAAAGCTGCAGAATAGGCCTCCTTAATAAGGCTTCGAACTAAGAAACACCCTGCCTTTTAAAATACAACATTCTTTCTATAGCAAAGGACATTATTAGTAATGCCATCATAGTATATACAGCTACCGGAGAATGATGGAAAGTATAAACCTCAAGCGTGCAAAACAAAACCAAGCAAAGCATTAATGAGGTAATAATCAATGATTTTCTCGCTCCGGTCTGTGACAAGATTCTTAGATGCCCCGCATTCACTGCAGCATAAATTAACAGAAATGCTCCACTACCCATCATGGTCACTCCCGCTAAATCAAAGAAGAGGATAAAAATAAGGACAAGGAGTGTGGTAATAAATAGTCCGCCAGTGGCCCCTCTCCATTCTGTTCGTGCAAATACTTTTGGTAGCTCTCCATCGCGGGCAACCATGTAACAAACATTGGCCGCGCCAAAAAGCGTGGCATTAATAGCTGAAGCTGTCGAAAATAAGGCTGCAATAGCGATTAGCTTGAAGCCTATTTCACCTAAAAACGGCTTGGCCGCTTGCGCCAAGGCGAAGTCTCCGGAAGAATAAATCTCGCTAATAGAAAGATTGCCAATCACTGTGATTGAAACTGCCAGATAGATGGCTATGACTATTAGCACACTGAGATATAAGGCTTTTGGCAGCATTGTAGTGGGGCTATCCATATCAGCCGCCGCGTTCGTTATAAGGCCAAAACCCTCATAACCTATAAAGAGTACACCTGCCCCAAAAAATATGTTGTCGATACCACTCCAAGCCGATATAGCAAGATTCTCTGGTTGGATAAAAAATAAACCTACTCCTGCGAAAAGCAAGAGGATGCTTACTTTAATGGCTACAATAACCACCTCTGCTTTGCCAACAGAACCTGCGCCAAGCATATTAATTATCATGAAAAACACCACAATTCCGCAGGCAATGCTCTTAGATAAGAATAACGTCGGCGCATTAGTGAAAAAAGTCATGCAATAGGCGGAAAACCCTTGCGCATAGAGTGCAATAGAAATGATATAACCTATCCACATAAATAAGTTGATACCACCACTCATCGCACCCCTGCCCCATCCTCTCACTAGAAACTCAACGGCACCACCTGCCGTGGGAAATTTTGCACCCAACTTTGCATAGGAATAAGTTGAAAATAGCGCGATTACACCGCCAATCAGAAACGAGAGCCACATCGCGGCACCCGAGGCTTGAGCTACGACGCCCAAGATAGAAAATATTCCAGCGCCTATCATGCCGCCGATACCAATAGCAATGGCAGCTAATAGTGAAACTCTCGAATTTGAACTTATATTACTCATGGTTTTCACCAAATAACGTCGGGCCAGTTAATTGCATTGCCCCGTAGCCTATTCTATTGACCTCAATGGTTCCTGCTAATTTAAATTTTATATTCATAAAATTCCTTTTTTGATGATCGCTTTAAGGAGCAATCGGTTGTATCATATTCTTTCAAACAGAACAACGGGTTAACATGGGGGGGTAAAATAACGGTCGTTTGAAGAAACTTAGCGAGAGAAGCCAATGCCTAAAAAATTAGCTGCTGAACAAGTACAAATGCAATTCAATCTTGATGATGAAGATCAACTATCGGTTTTGATCGATACCCCTAGACTAACGATTCGTTCAGTTACTTTAGCTGATGTTGAGTATTACCTAAATTTATTTTCAGACAGCGAGGTCATGAAAAAATATGCAAGTGGAAAACCCCACACAGATCGAGCAGCAATAGAAGCCCGTATTAAAGGATGGGTTGAGCGTTGGGGAAGAAATGACCCCTTTAACGGATTAACTGTTTTTGACAAAAAAACAGGCGAATTTATTGGCCATATTGTGCTTGGCCGAAGTGATGAAGGAAACGGAGTAGCTGAACTTGCTTACTTATTCCACAAGAAATTCTGGAATCAAGGTATTGGAACAGAAGCAGTTTCTGCAGTTGTTAATCATTATGCGCCTGAAATAGTGAGGCGAAACTATAAGCTTGATGGTTGTGCATTTAGTAAAATTACTGCTACCACACGCGTTGATCATGATTTTTCTAGAAAAGTATTAGAGGCTGTTGGATTAGCCACTAACATGCAAGTAAATCATAAGTTTGGGGCAGCAAGATATATTTACTATGGGAACATTGCAAAGCTTCAGCAGCAGAAATCTTGGAAAAACCAAGCTGTACGATATGGGATAGGCGCCTTAATATCGGGCATTGGCCTATACGCCGCCTATAAAATGCTCAATAAGGGCGGCGGAACTCCATCTAAGGTGGTAACTCAGTCTAATCATTTTAAATTATAAAGCTTAAAATGCTGATGGAACCTCCTTTTGAAGGCTAATAAATTATTATTAGCTTTGCAGAAGGGGGTAAGCCAGGTTGGTTGTAATAATGAAGAAAACAATTATATGATCCGATCATTATTTTATTGTCAGATAAGCGCTTAAATTATCTTTTGTAAGAGCCGAATCTTGCAACGTTTTATAAGTGCGATCACGATTTCTTGCGTTAAAATAACTCTCATTATTTTCGCCCAGAACAAACATGCGTAAATCGCGGTAGCGCAGCTGATGATTTGCCGAACCTTGAACAAGATCAGCCAGCGTTTGATATTTTTTCTGGCGTAGCAAGTCTCTTGCAACATAGCCTGTTGTGGTTGTTGAAAATAAGGAGTAAGCATAACGGTCTCTTTGCAAAACCAAAGCGAGTGCATTACGCAACGCATTTTTTAAAGCCTGCTTATCCACAAGCTGAACAACCTCAGACTGCAACCTTGTAACAAGAGTGCCTTTCGCAGAGGCTTTACTTTCTTTAGACATGCCTTTCAACAGGTCAGTTAAAAAGTCGTTAAAAAGACCCGCCATATCAGGCTCACTATAAGCTATCACAGGACGCGCAATTCTCGGAGAAAGAGGAGGCTCTATGCTAAGCGCATAAGCTTGGTCAGCATCTATCAGTTCAGCATCTACTTTACTCTCTTGCACAATTTCTCGGTGTTGTCTGTTCAAATAACGCTGAGCAGGATCCGTTTTTATTTTTACAGATCGGTAAGAATGTCCGGCCTTTGAGCTTGGAACCAGTTTTTGTTTTTCACGTTCGTAGATTGATTTTAAAACGGCAGCATCCTCAAGTTGAACTTCAGTGCCTCGATTAAAAAAACGCTTTCCTAAAAACTCAAGTGCTGTCCCGCAATCCTTTAAAAACTTACTAATGTAAGCAAAAGTAAGCAAAGATTGCTCATTTCTAAAATTTACCTCATCGGAAAATACTGTTTGATACTGCACCCCTGAATGACAGCCTGGCAAGACATCTTCTTCCATTTGAGTTTTTTTAGGATATTTCGGGAACAAGGGTGCATGCGCAGCCAAATCTGCAAGGGGAACGTTAGTATATAAAGATAACACCCTCTTTAAATTATGGCATTTTGATAAATCCATTGCTTGATTTGCTAAAGTCTGCCCTAAAAAGTCTATTTTTTGTGTCACCAATAAATTACCTGGAACAGTATCTAAAAGTGCTAGATTGATTTCCAGAATATCCTCATCAAAATCGCCCAGCATCTTTGTTAACAATAAAGCAGCGATCCCACCACGACTATGTCCATAGCAATTCAATTTAACTTTTTTGCCTTGCTTAATCAGGTCAAGAACCTGTTTTTTTACAACTTGGCATTGTTCGTTTAAACCCGTACCAAAGAAAATGCCGCTTAAGCCATGAGTTATGCCGCAGCCTGAAAAACCCAGGCGCATTTGCTTATCATTTTGAGTATTATTCGCATAAAGAAAACTGCCTAGATTGAATTGTTCTTCAATCTCATGCCCTGTGCCGCTAAAATAAATAGTTAGGACAATTTCCTCTCTCTGATTATCTTTTTTCATTGCGCGCAGATTCATAAATCTTCAACCCCTGTCGATTGATAATATTTTAAGCAATAGTAAGGAGGCGTAAGCTTCCCCATCAAGCACACAGTTCTAAATTAGAGTTTCCAGCGGAAATCATCTCACAAAAAGCAGTTGGTGTCATGCCGTCTAATGCATCATGAGGTCGTTGTTCGTTGTAATCGACTATCCATGCCCTAGCAATTTCACGCACCTGCTGTAATGAGCTAAACAAAGGTATGCTATCATTTATTGTCTATTAGGCCTATACTGAAGCTAAATAAGAATCAATTCCGCTATTACTAATGGATATATTTATTAAAAGGTGCTTCCAAATGAAATTTAAATTTGCTGTCTTACTTTTTGCCTCATTTTACCTTGCTGCTTGTGCGCATACGCCTACAAAAGGAGATAAAATGCTTTCTGCTTCTAATCAAGCTAAAGAGTTAGGTAATACTTGGGATCAAGGAAACCAACTTGTTTCTAAAGGCATCGCCCAACAAAAAAATGGTATGAACCTCATATCTGAAGGAGAAGCACAAGTAGCAAAAGGAGAAAAATTAATTGCTGAAGGTGATAAAATAACTAAAGAGGGAAAACAACAAATTATTTATGGAAAAAAACTTCAACAAGAAAGTGAAAATAACTTTAATGAGCGCTTCCCAGCCTCAGCGTTGAATAAAAAGGCCGGTGAGATCTAGACAGAACCCACAGCTTTTTTGACCTTATTGGGGGCTGCACACAGCAGTTTGTGTAAGTGACCATAGCCTACTTGGACGTGGGTGGTGCCATAAGAAATCTTCAAACGACCGACCTCCGTCCATTATTTTTCCGATTTAAAATGCAACTTCGCACACGTTAATTTTTAACGATTAACGCGTTTTGTACCGTTGCAACACCTTCCACTGATTTTGCAATGCTCTCGGCTCTTGCCTTTTGTTGCGGCGTATTTACAAAGCCGCTCAGTTGAACGGTGTTTTTGTACGTTGTTACTGTAATGGGCAACCCATGAACACCGTCATCCGCCAAAAGTTTTGTTTTTACTTTAGTGGTGATTATACTGCTATCCACATATTGGCCCGTGCTTTCTGATCTTTGTGAGGCAGTACAGCCTGTTAATAAGGCAACACTCACGAACCCCAAAGCAATAAACATCATTGATTTTTTTAACATGTTATCTCCTTTGACTTAAAGTAAAAGCAGTGCGACTTTGAGCAACCGCAGATTATAAATATTCTTAAATACCAAGCTATTGTGACGCATTTTAACTGAATGTTCAACAACGTTATTGTAAACAGCAATCATAAGCTAGTTTTAAATTTAATCTAAACTTTCAATTTGATAAAGCAAATCACCCGCGTTCTCTAAGCTACTGGTTTCTGATTGCAAAACAAAATAGTTATTGATTTTATAACGTATGCGAATGATCGACACTGGATCGAACAAGGCGATGCTATAATGCAAGGAAATTTTCGAACCAAAATTTTTACCGACATTTGCTGTGGTAGACTGCTGTGGTAATCCAGTAGAGGGATTTACGTATTCGGAGGTGCCAATGCTTAAATCACTCAGATGTAGCTTGTTTTGAAGCTGGTCAGTCAAGCCTTCCGCATCCTCTCCGCCAACCATGCTGGTTGCGGCACTTAAAAGAGCCAGACTTGCCCCTTCGGAGGCTCCTGATTGCGGCCGGTTCAAGATTAAATAAGACAAAATATCGCCCTGCGTTAAACCAGGAGGATCTGAAAACAATGAAACAACCGGTTTATTTAAAGTTCCACGCACTAAAACACCAACCGACTGTGAAACGTCAAACAGATTATTGCTGTCGATCGTTTTTATTTTTTGAGTTGCACGGATATCCAACCCAGGATTAGTCAGTAAATTTCCTGCATAGATTAAACGACCTTTTTGAATATCCAGTTGTCGACCATACGCGCGATAGCGCCCGTTTAACGTATACAATACCCCCGTGACAATTGGCGAATTTCCTGGAGTGCTGGTGATAAAAAGGCCGCCTTTTAATTGAGCCTTTAAATTTTCATATTGAATATCAACCTTATTCGCTATCACCAGTTTAATCTTCAAAGCAAGCTTGTCATAAAGATTTGTGCTCGGGCTTTTTTGTTCATCGACAAAGACAAGTTCAGAAGGCAAAACAACGCCCGTGCTCCAGTCCTGACGATGAATGCTTGCTGTTGGGATCATTAAATCGCCCTCTATGTAGAGCGTCTTATTGCTTAAGTTTAACTGCAAGTGCGGTGATGCAGTCACCTGATATTCATCCGTGTTATATACTAGATTATCCCCCGTCAAGCTTAAACGCGCGTAAGGATGCTTTGCCATAGGATTCATTGTCCCTTGGAGCTGGCCACTTCCTTGACCCAGCTTAAAATGACCATCTAGCTTTATCTCTTGACCCTCATTTTGCTGAGCCCTTAAATAGAGATCCGATATGCGCATACTTAATTCGTTTAACGATATTGCCCCGCCGGCTAGCAGGAAGTCATAATTGAGAATCGGATGATTCAATGGCCCTTTAATTTGAAAAGAGCCCGTTAGTTTGCCTTGACGAATTGAGAGACCGAAAGACCGATCAAGAAGCCAAGCATTGAATGCGGTTAAATCAAGGAATGAGACTGTCCCTGTTCCTTGTACCGGCTGAGAGAACGCAGAGAATGCTTTTAAAGAGGGAAGCTTTATATGTGCTACAATTTTATTGTTTGAGTCAAAGTCAACCTTGAAATTGAGCAGGGAATTCGCACTATTGAAGGAGGCATTCGCATGTATTGCTAGCTTGGGAAGGGTGAAGGAATGATCTGCCAGTTGCAATTGATGAGTTTCTACTTCCACTGCAAGCTGAGGATGCTCAGGGGTACCGCTGAGCTTGCTTTGCAGTGACAGAAACCCTTTGGCTTCAGGCAGAATTGTTTTTAATTGCGGAATAGTCAGGTGGGTTTGTAAGTTCCACTGTTCAGCAAGCTTCCCCTGCAGAGAAAGGCTTGACTTTCCATAATGTAGTTCCACTTTATCAAAAGAAGGGTAACCCTCTTTGAAATAGAGTTTACCCCTGCCCCAAAGGGGCTGATGATTCACATTTCCTTGCAATAACATTGCATAGTCATTTATGCCCGTTTGCCCGAAATTGAAATGCGGGATATCAACAAGTAACTCCTGTCTATGAAAGACTTGAATCTGCGTCAGCTGAACGTGATTCAAACGTAGATATTGAAAAAAACGCCACAGCATTGGAAAAGACCATTCATGCCTTTCACGAGGCCTTGGGTTGAACGCGAGCTTGATCGCTGCATTCGTGATCTCCACAGTTCCAATAACGAGTAATGGCCGCGTCAGCGGGGTTTGCAGTTGCCAGCGACTCTTGAAGCTTTGGATCGTTAAGCTGTTTTCCTGATTTTTATAATACAGATCCTGAAAACAGATGCCTGAGAGCAAGCTACCCTTTAGCTGATTAAAAGTAAGCTGGCCGGGGACAAATAAGCGTCCTAAATCAACGAGCAAGCTCAGGCCAACCTCTGTTGCCAAAATAAAATAGCTGAGGCAGCAGATCAGGCCAATAAAGCCTAGAAACCGAATGATTATTTTTTTAATCAAAATTCAGGCCCCATACTAAATTCAACTTGGTAAGGACGATTTGGCTTACTCAGCGCAGTGGCCAAATAAAGTCGAATGGGGCCAATCACGGATCTATAAATGAGGCCTACCCCATCTCCTTTATTTAAAGGTGTTCCTAGTTTATTCGTCGCTGTTCCCACATCATAGAAAAAAGCAATTAGCCAATTTTCAGTCAAGTGATGTTGATATTCAATACTTCCTAACTCCAAGTAGCGCCCAGGACCAATCGAACTATCAGGGTAGCCCCGCAAGGTGCTCACACCGCCGGTAAAAAATCGCATGCTCAGTGGTAAATCGCTCAAGTCGTGCACCACAGTATAACCCAGCTCACCACGCAGTATAAAATTTCCATAGGAGAAGGGTTTATACATATATTTGCCCTTCAAGTCACCTTGTAGAAAGCTTGTAGAGGAAAAAAATGACTTCGAAGCACCTTGCAGAAGCAAGTTGATTGATTTTCCCTGCGTGGGCAGAATCACATTATCTGCTTTAACATAGGAAATGGATAGGCGTGGATACAATAGCTCGCTGGTATTGAAGGGCGAATTATTTGCAGTGTACCTTTCAATCAGATAATTGACATTGCTGCCAATGGCCCAGGGTAGTTTCTTGTATTGGTAACCCAAGGAAAGCGCTCGAGAAAAGCTGTCTCCATTTTTAGGTTTAAATTTTTGGTGGTCATATCCCAGCGACCATTGTTCATAAAGGGGCTGCTTTCCGGGTATAAAATATTTAGCTGCAAATCCGGTTAACACGGAAGATAATTTAAACTGCAGATCAGCCGCATGGCCCATGCGGTTCACACGATTAAAGTGAATGCCCGAGCTTAAACGAGGCCCCGTAAAGCTGCCATATCCCAGACCAAGATAATACCGCCGTGCCTTCGGTGGCACAACCGAAACCTGGAGCGGGATGTGACTATCCTCTATCTTTTCTAATTGCGGGATCACCAAAACTTGCTTGAAATAAGAGGAATCATTCATGTCTTGCTGATATTGAATAAGTTTGTCACTAGAGAAAGGCTCTTCTTGACGAAATATATTGAAGCGGGCTAGAAAGGTAGGGTCATAGCGAGTTTCATTAAAGAAGAGGGAGCCAAAATAATAGCGTTGATGCGTGTTGAAAATGAGAATAATGTCTGCCGATAACTTCCTGCGATCAACTAAAATCTGCGCTTGATCGAAACTGGCCTTAATATAGCCTTGCGCATTGGCTATTTCATATAGTTTTTCCTTCATCTCATTATATCGTTTACTTTCAAACACTTCGCCTATATGTAGTGGGAGTTTTTGCAGATAGGCCTGTAGTTTACGGTTGTCCGCACCCTCTCCTCGCAATTGGAGGTTCATTGTCCGCACACACACAGGTTGACCCAATTCAATTGTATAACTCGCAAGCCAGCCGGTCTTGGTTGCATGAAGGTTCGCAATGATTCGAGGATTAAAATACCCATAAGGAGCTATAGCTTCGGCTATTTGCTTTTTGGATTGCTTAACAAATGCTCTGATCTCTTCACTGGTTAATGGCGAGTTAAGTTTCTTTTCTTCTGATTGCAATGAAATTTGAATATTATTTAAAATTTCCTTGTCAACGCCTTTGAACATGGCTTGCAGCTGCGGCTGCGGGCTATTCGCTCGTGATGCCAAGGGCAACAACCAGGCGCAATATAAAATCAATATCAATAGAGAGATATGTCGTTTCATAATTTTAATTCATGCAAATGCGACGCCTATCTTGATGTGTATTCTAGTTTTGCGCGTCTACGGTTCTCGCAATGAGTCAGGTATGCATGTTCGGATTAGCGGCATCTATTCTAATAAGCGATCGACTGTTATGGTTTATAGTTTATGGGTTATTTAAAGTTACTTCCCGCAAGAAACTAACAGCGTTCTTTTGTTTACTACAACTTATCAACAATAGACAACATATATAAAAATGATTTTTTCATAATACGTCTCCATTAAATATAATTTCAAAATAACAGATCTGTTTTAAGGCATCACTTCATGTGAAAAGAAAAAGCTTCCATTTTTAGTGCAACACCCCCGCGTCTTTTCTTACCTTCTCATTGAATGCTCATGGAGTCAAGTTTCATAAAGGAGGAACTATATAAAATTTGAACAACTAATCAAGAAGGACTTGACTGATTTAATTTCCAATAAGAAATTTGGCGCCTTTTACCAATTTATTTTTCGGAAAATTTACGATAAAGTTTACAGCTAATACAGGTAAAAAGTGGAACCCGGGCAATTTAACTTACTGTGGTCGTCGAAATCAACTTTTTATTCAAGATCAAATCATTAATTATTTCAGCTGTGAGCGGCTTACTTAAAAAATATCCCTGTCCTAATTCGCAACCTTTGTCCCTCAGAAATTGCAATTGCTCTTGAGTTTCAATTCCTTCGGCAATGACGCGCAGTCCTAAACTATTGCCGAGAGTGATCACCGAGTTGATAATAATGTTCTTGTTGGTGGCAATGCCGGTGATAAAGGATTTATCAATTTTTAAAGTGCTGCATGGTAAGCGCTGTAGCAGGCTCAAAGATGAATAGCCCGTTCCAAAATCATCAATGGAAATACTAATACCAAGTTCATGTATTTTTTTCAATACGGTTTCTACGGAAACGGGATTAGTCATGATCGATGTTTCAGTTAATTCTAACTCCAATAGTGAAGCAGGTGTTTTTGTTTCCTCCATGACATTCATGAGGAAAGGCAAGAAATCATTGTCAATCAATTGAATGGATGAGACATTTAATGATAATTTGAAGTCGGAATCTTTTTTATGCCATTTTGTAGCTTGTTGGCAAATTGTTTTTAACACCCATTTCCCAATGGCGTTTATTAATCCGCTTTCTTCGGCAATGGGAATAAAAACATCCGGCGATACAATTCCTAAAATTTCATTTTTCCAACGCAATAATGCTTCTGCGCCGACCATTTTTTTTGTTTTTAGATTAAGGATAGGTTGATAAAGGATAAATAACTCCTTTTTTTCCAAGGCAAATTTTAATGCATCTTCTAACACTATTTTTTCTTTAAACTTTTTATTATGATCCTCTGTGTGATATTGATAATTATTTCGCCCCTTTGATTTGGCTTGATACATGGCGATATCCGCATTTTGAATCAGCGATGCTTGATCTGTTCCGGCCAGGGGGTAACAGGCTATGCCAATGCTCGCGCTGATATGCAAAATATTCTCTTCTAAGCGGAAGGGCGAAGAAAAAACATGAAGTATTTTTTTCGCGATGTTTCCAGCAATATCAGGCGTTTCTAGCTCGCTTAAAATGACGGCGAATTCATCACCGCCCATGCGCGCAACAAAATCATGTTTTCGCAAGCAGAACGTAAGTCGCTTTGCGGCCTCCTGCAGCAAAAGGTCGCCCGTGGGATGGCCAAAAATATCATTTACGGCTTTGAATTTGTCAAGGTCAATAAATAAAACGGCAAAAATAGTACGGTGACGGCTTGCGCTGGAAATTTTTTCTTTAATAATCCTGTCAAATTGCAATCGGTTATAAACGCCTGTTAGCGTATCTGTAGACGATAAAACACTTAAGTTTCTAGTGGTTTCAATTAACTTGAGGCGCATGCTCGCGATCCGTTCCATTGCTTTAATTTTTGCAGCAAGCGTGATTTCGCTAAACGGTTTGGCGAGATAATCATCGCCGCCCGCGTTAATCCCTTGTTCAATATCGCTGTCACTCACCGCGCCGCTGAGAAAGATAATTGGTATCCAGTCATCCGGCACCAAGATGCGCAGTTGTTTCGCGCATTCAAAGCCATTCATGCCCTTCATCACCACATCTAAAATGATTAAATCAGGATGTACTTTCTTGAATAATTCAATTGCTTCATTGCCGTTTTTTGCGGTGATCGCTTCGTGCCCTAATTTGGCCAGCGATTGGGCAATAATATTTCGAAAAGTATCCAGATCATCGACGACTAAAATTTTCATGATGCCTTCCCTTTATCTGAAACACGATAGAATTATGGGCTGTCGACTGTTTGATCAGAAAGGTTTTCCGCTTTTTCAGATAATAGTTGGAGAATTTTTTTTGATATTTTACTTAAAGGAAGAATATAATCAGCCGCATCCAGTTTGACAGCGGCTCCAGGCATTCCCCAAACAACACTCGACTCTTTATTTTGTGCCATCGTCTTGCCTCCGCGATCACGGATGGCTTTTAAGCCCTCGGCACCATCCGTGCCGATGCCCGTCAATAAGATGCCAATGGCATTAGGACCAGCCTCTTTTGCGACTGAATGAAATAAAATATCGACAGATGGTTTGTGTCCATTTACGGGCGGTCCATTGTGGAGCATGCAATAAAAGCGGTCATGTCGTTTATTAATCAGCATGTGATAGTCACAAGGAGCAATGTAAGCATGGCCCGGTAAAAGCTCGTCATAATTTCTTCCTAAACAAACATTTGTGCTGCATAATTTATTGATGCGTGTGACAAAAGCAGTACAAAATTCCCTTTTGATGTGTTGCGTAATAATAATCGGCGGCAAGACTTTGGGTAGATCAACCAAGATACTTTCAAGTGCTTCAATCCCGCCAGTCGATGCTCCAATAGCAATAACGACGTTTCTCAGGAGCTTGGCTTGATAGAGGACATGATCCAGTTCGGATATTTGCCGTGGAACGTAAGGACGAACATTTGCTGTAGCAGCATTTTTTATCACGGTGATGAGATTTTTCTGATATTCTTTACCGACTAATTCACGCTGAGAAGGCTTATGTATGGAGTCAATGGCGCCGATGGCAAGCGCTTCCATTGTGAATGTGTTGCCGGATTGCGTTAAGGTGGAAATCATTACAACCGGCATCGGATGCAAGCGCATTAAGTTTTTGAGAAAGGTAATGCCATCCATATGCGGCATCATAATATCTAAAGTGACAACATCAGGGTTCGATGTTTTTATCAGATCGCGTGCAATATAAGCATCATCCGCACAGCCAATCACTTGAATGCCAGGATCTGATGATAATAGGCTGGTTAGAATTTTCTGCATCAATTTAGAATCATCGATGATCAGCACTTTAATTGACTTCATAAATGGCATCCAGTATTGATTTTTGATAGATGGAGGTTTGAACACGGTTATAATGTTTTTTAATTTTTAATACCTCAGAATGTCCGAGTATTAAAAGTCCGCCCGGCTGTAAGTATTGATTAAATCGTTCCATGATCTTTCTCGCAATTTCGCTTGAAAAATAAATCAGTGTATTACGGCAAAAGATGACGTCAAACAATCCGCGCATGGGCCATGACTGAATGAGGTTAAGCTGGTTAAAAGAAATTAAATCCTTAAGTTTTTGATCCACTTGCATATATTCTGTATTCGGGATAGCGGTAAACCATTTTTGCTGGTGCTCAAGGCTCATTTTTTGAATTTTTTTGGTTTCATAAATGCCGTTTTTAGCGATTTGCAAGGCTTCTGTGTTGATATCCGTCGCCAATATTTTTATATCCATATTTTTAATATGGGGAATGGCATCGTAAGCGGTAATGGCGGTTGAGTACGCTTCTTCTCCTGTTGCGCAGCTAGCCACCCAAATACGAAGCTTCGTCTTGCTTTTAATAATGGCGGGAAAGTAAATTTTTTCTAAATAAATGAAATGGTGGTTTTCTCTGAAGAACGAGGTATGAATGTTGGTGATGAGATTGATGAATACCGAAACCTCTTTTTCATTGGTCCTTAAAAGAAGGCAATAATCATCAAAAGAATCAATGTATAAACTCCGTAATCGCTTAACAAAGCGATTATACACCGCTTCTTTCTTATTATTATTCAGGACAATGCCAATGCGTTTTAATCCCAGCTCTTTAAAATAAGCGAAGCTTTCTTCGGAAAAATGAAATTTATTCATGGGGACACCTTTTCAGAGGTTAGGAAGCTATTGAATGATGCGTCCATGAGTTGTAAATCTTTGCTAAAGAGTAATTTATCAACATCGAGTAGAAGTATTATATTATTATTGGATATGCCGACACCGTTTATATAGATGTTATTCACGATAGTACAAAAATCAGGCGCCGATTTAATCTGGTCAGCGGTCAAGCCAATGATGTCAAAGACACTATTGACAGAGAGCCCTATTAATTTATTTTCTAAGCACAATAAAATCATCATCGGGTTACTGGTATTTTCTTTTTCTATGTGATAATAGATGCATAAATCAATGATCGGAACAATAACATCATCCAAATGTGTAATTCCGCTAATATGTGCGGGTGAATGAGCGATGGGAGTGACCACGTCAGGAAAGTTTTTTATTTCTTTTATTTTTAAGATATCAATGCCATAAGTATCGCTTCCGAGGGAAAAGGTTAAGAAATGAGTCATCTTAGCGATGGGCTTCATTAATGGCCTTGAAATTTTCATGTGAATAGGTTGTGCCATAGACCCATTTCCTTAAAACTAAAATTCATCCCAATTATCGGATCTTTTTCTATTTAAATGATTGTATTGTAAATCAATGCTATTTTGTTCTTTTTTGCTTTTGGGTTGAGCGCCTTCGGTCACCAATTCGGTTTCCATTTCGTGGCCCTGCGTGGGTTTATGAAAGGCTTCTTTGATTTTAAATAAATTAACTAATTCATCCATGCGCTTTGTTTGTAATTCCATGGACTCGGCGGTTTTTGCAGCCTGCTCAACAAGGGTATTATTCTGCTGAGTCACTTTGTCAATCTGTGCAATGGCTTCGCTGACTTGTTCTATGCCGCTGCTTTGCTCGATGGATGCACTGGTAATTTCAGACATGATTGAAGTAACCTGTTTTACAGCCGTTAGGATTTCATCCATGGTTTGACCGGCCTGGTCTGCCAATTTTGCCCCACTGGCTACATTTTCTACTGAATTACTAATAAGCGATTTAATTTCTTTTGCGGCGGCCAAGGTGCGCTGTGCAAGATTACGGACCTCCGTTGCAACGACCGCGAACCCACGGCCTTGTTCACCGGCTCGAGCCGCCTCGATGGCCGCATTTAAGGCCAGGATATTTGTTTGAAATGCAATGCTATCAATGACACCGATAATGTCGGAGACTTTACGCGAGCCTTCATTAATGATGGTCATGGTTTCAACGACTTGATTCACGGCGTCGCCGCCCTTAATCGCAACATTTGAGGCGGATTGCGCGAGTTGATTCGCTTCCTTGGCATTTTCAGCATTTTGTTTCACAGTGGTCGTAAGCCCTTCAATGCTTGCGGTTGTTTCCTCAAGAAAGGCGGCCTGTTGCTCTGTGCGTTTTGCTAGATCATTGTTTCCAACAGCAATTTCTTTGGCTGCTTTGTTAATCGTTTCAGTGGAAAGCTGAATATTTTTAATTAAACGCTCTAAACTGTCCACGGTCAGATTCACATAGGATTTTAATTCTCCGAATGCGCCTTGATAATCGACAGTGATCTTATTTCTTAAATCACCCTTTGAAAGTAAATCTAAAATCGAGTTCACTTCATTAATAGAAGACTGGAAGGTGTCACACATCATGTTAATGGAAAAAGACAATTCTTTTGCAAAGCCTTTTTTATTGTTCAAATTAATTCGGCTTGCGAGATCTCCCTGCATGGCACCTTTTACAACCTGCTCTAATTCTTGAATGATTTTAGTGAGCATGTCTTGCATAACATTAAAACTGGTTGCGATATCACACAGTTCATCGTTTGAATCAAGCTTGACGGTGGTTGACAAATCGCCGTTTGCAAGCTGTGCTGAGCTATTCACTAGGGTTTTAACGCTTTTGGTGATGGAATAATAAATGCCAATGAAAAAATAAATCAAAACAAATAAAATGATGCTGGCAATCGAGATATTAATGTAAAGGGTCATTAACGTTGAATCCATGTGATTTTTTAATTGGCTTTCCAGTGATTTTTCAATGTTTTTATCAAAGGCATACCCCGCGTTGATTAAAGACAAATACACCTGTGAAAATGCATTCGGATTAATATTGAATTGATTGGAGAGTAAGCTGTTATCCAGCAATTGGCTGGCATTCGTTGCGGAGGAATAGACCTCTTGTTTCAGTAATTTTAACCATCCTTCTAATTGAGGTGTTTCTAATAAAACTTTATCAATCCCGGAATTCATTGCCGTTTTGTTGAAATCATTCATTAAAGTTTTAAGCACAAGCAATTGTTCTTTTGTTTCGTTCGGCAGCATATTTCCCTTGAGTGCCTTGATGCCGATATCGCGGATTAAGGCCGCTTGTTCTAATAAATTCGGCATATTATTACAGTAGCTATCACCGAGATAATAAGTGTCAAGGTAGGGGTCTAAGGTGATATTGGAGTTGTCACAAGTTGTCACAATTAATTGTTGCATGTTTCCAACTAATTTAGATAAATCAGAAAAATGATCTTGATTCCCGCTCGCCTGATTTTTCACCGCATTCCATTGATTTTTAATCGTTTCCAATGCTTCTGTGGTTTTTAGCGTTGGTCCAAGCTTGTCGTCAAGCGCATTGATGCCTTGTATATTGGCGTCGATTTGGCCACGCAAGTTCGTCATTTTTTCATGGGCCAGGGAGTCTCCGGCCATATTATTTATTTCTAATGATCGATACTGTTGAATCTCACTCATTGTTTTCATAAGCGGCTTAATGTATGAGACCCCAAATAATTCTTGCTGAGTAAATTGCGCAGTAGCCAATGATTCTTTGACAATTTGATAAGTGAGGATGGCGATGATTAATGTGGTGATACAACCGATTAAGGTTAGTTTTCGCTTATAACTAAGCTTATTCATCAAGGTGACAGCGGGTTTTAGTAAAATATTCATGGGGTCCTTCCTTATTCATTTACATGGAGAAGCAGGTTGTTAACGGAAAGTAATGTAATGATTTTATTTTCGATATGAACCAAGCCGCGAATCTTATTTCGTGAGACCGATTGAACACTGGCTGGAATCGCGCGAATTTGATTATGATTCACCTGATAGGTATCGGAGAGAGCGTCAACCATAAAACCGACAATACGCTGTTTTGTTTTTGATTTGATGTACAAAGTAATAATCGGCTTTTGCACCTTGCTTTGGTCAGTGCTTTTTTCAAACGAAAGCCATTCCAAAAGATCAATGATTGGAATGAGCATGCCGCGTAAATTCATCATTCCTTTTATATAAGAAGACACGTTGGGCAAGGGCGTAATTTTGTCGGATAGGCAGATTTCCATGATGTCTTGCATATCAACACCGTATTCATGTTCATTAATAACGAAGCCGAGCACGGGTAAATATTGATCCAGGCCATTTAACAGAGCAGCGTCATGATTGGGATGGCTCGCTTGTTGGTCTTCTATCACTTCAGTTTCATTTTCTGCTTCGATTTTAATGGGGATGCGTTTCATATCAATATCAATGATGGCATTCACATCAACAATCAAAGCCGTGCTATCATCCGATAAAATAGTGGCGCCCGCGATGCCGGGAATTTTTTGATAGTTGTCTTCGATATTTTTAATCACAATTTGTCGCTGCGATAAAGTCTCATCACATAACAAGCCATAAAACTGATTGTCTCGCTCGACAACAATCAGAAATTTATTACTCAGATCATCTGTGTCAACGGGCACGTTAAATATTTTATTGATTTTAATGATGGGGATGTAATGCTGATGCAGGCAATATAATTCTTTTTCATTGATCGAGGTAAGCTGCGCACTGTCAATCTGGATTATTTCTGTAATGGCGATTAATGGAAAAATAAACACTTGGCCGCCAATTTTAACCAGCTGGCAATCCATTATAGCCAAGGTTAATGGCAATCGTAATTTCATTATGGTGCCAACATTTTTCTCAGATTGCATATCAATGTCTCCGCCAAGATCGACAATATTTTTTTGAACAACATTCATGCCGACGCCACGCCCCGAAATAGAGGTGACTGTTTCTGCGGTAGAAAATCCGGGCTGCATAATGAGGCGAATGATTTCCTCATTAGTTAACTCTTCATGGTCAGAGATCAATCCGCGTTCAATAGCGTGAGATCGAACTTTATCCAAGTCAATACCCGCGCCATCATCGGAGATGCAGATAATAATATTTCCATTTTCTTGATAAGCCTCCAATCGGATGACCCCTGTAGCTGATTTGCCTAATTTTTCACGGACAGCGGGCGTTTCAATGCCATGATCGACGGCGTTGCGTATTAAATGTAATAAAGGATCGGCGATTTTTTCAATGACTGTTTTATCTAATTCCGTGTTCTCGCCAAAAACATTTAATTCAATTTTTTTGCCTAATTGGTTAGCAAGGTCATGCACTGCGCGAGGAAAGCGCTTGAATATATTTTCGATCGGTATCATGCGAATTCGCATGATACTGTCTTGTAGTCTTCTTGAATTTTGTTCTAAATAATTGAAGCCGTCGACTAATTTTTCGAGTTGGCGTATGTCAAAGTTATGCATGATTTGGCTGAGTGCCGACTGCGCAATGACTAATTCACCGACAATATTCATGAGATCATCAATTTTATCGATGCCTACTCGAATAGAGGATGGGGTGCCTTTAGAGGATGCCGCCGTTTCTGGAATAGCGGATTTCTTCGGCCCTTCCGGTGATTTTTTTACAGTGGCAGCAGGCTCGGAAGCCTTCTCTTGAGCCGACTCTTCGTCGACTGAAATAAGGTCAACTTCATCTTTATTCGTCGACCATTCCAGTATTTCTTCAATTTGATTTTTAGAAACCGCCTTGTTTAAATGAATCGTCCACCGCAAATAACATTGGGTTGGATCCAATTGAGCAAATAACGGCAAGTCATCGTCGTCCATTTCAATTTGAGTAATGATCAAACTGGATAAAACATCAAATAATCGACTGGGTTCATTGTTGTTTAAAAAGCTATCCTGTCGAGGATGATAGTGAATTTTCCAACCGGTTTGTTTTTTTATTGTTTTTTTTAATGGGGTTCTTGCTGGATTTTTTTCTTTTATACCGGAAGACGGGGGGCAAGGCGCCTGTTTTAGTAATTCATGAAAAATAGAGTTTAAATTTTCCAAGCAATCCGATTTTTCAGCTTGGTTGTTTTGTACTCTTTTTAATGCCTCACGAATGCAATCAACGGACTTCAGCAAGTATTCAATATCCCTTTGATCGAGTTGATGCGCTTCTGTGCGGACGGTATCTAAATAATCTTCTAGAGTATGTGCAAATCCACTGATATCATTTAGACCAAAAACATTGCTACTGCTTTTAAGGGAGTGCGCCGTTCGGAAAATACAATTAATTTTTTCTGGATCGGGAGATTCAATTTTAAAAGTTATTAAAGCCTCCTCCATATCGCCCAATAATTCAAAGCTTTCTTCAATGAAGGTTTTTAAAAATTGATTGATATCCATGGGCATAAGAAATACCCTTCATTTTATTTAGAAGATAATCCTAATTGTTCTTGCATGCCTAACAAGGCGGAAACTTGCATTAACGTTTTAGACGGATTTCTCCATTGAATCGCGATATTCTGCCGAGCGGCGGCGTTCTTAAAAGCCAAAAAAAGCTGCATCGCCGCGGTATCTATTTCGCTTAGTTCTTCCGCATCAATGATTAAGGTTTTTTGAATGGATAAAGCTTTATTAAGAGTTTCCATCTGAGCCGTGATGGAATGGATTCCGAGGCTAGTTCCACAGTGAATAACAATGTGGTCATTTATAGTAATATAGTCCATGGCATCATCCTGCTACTGTGAACTTTATTGTATAAAATGCTAATTTATTTTCATCTTGCCTTTTATTTAGAATAATGGATTTCCTAAAAATAATCATTAACCTGCTACAAGAGGCCTTATAAATAAAGCATTAATTGCTCATAAAGAGCAAAATAGTTGTTTTTTAAGCAAAGCCTCTGTCATCTTGCGCGCAGCGAAGGATCTCCTTGCTGCAGAGGGAGTGAGCTCCTTCGCTGCGCTCAGGATGACAGCAAGCGAAATGGGACAAAATCAAGTTGACACTGTACTAATCTAGCAGATCTTTCGCTATGCCCGGGATAACAAACCCGCGATTTCAAGTGCCACGTGCTGGGACTCTATACCTTATCCAAACTTATAAAAAGCTTCTAAAGAATAGGATTGAGCATTATTTCTTACTGGCACCCCATGATTGTTTGTGAATGAATTGACATTTGAAAAATCGTGGCGCACTTCACCGCGCAATTCAGTGTTTTTGATCGGAATATACCCGAGTGATAAAGTTACTTCTTTCCAGGCTTGCCGCACGCCCGTACGAAAACCATCCTGGTCATTAAAATATTCCCCACGTAAAGAGGTAAGCCACTTGTCATTAAAAGTATAGTTGAGATAGGCGGCAATGCCTTGCCATACTGCTCTATTATCCGTGCCATTGGGCAAGGCAGCGTTCGTTTGCCAGCCACCGTCATAATTGGCGATAACGCTCAACTTCTCATTAAGATTAAATGTTGCAACCAAGTCAACTAAAGTGCGCCATCCCGTTGGGCCGGTATCCGTTTGTGGGGTTGCTCTTTCTTGTCCCGTGTAAATGGTTGGAGAAAATGAAAAAAAGGAATTCGGCGTATACGTTCCGTTTAATTCCAAGGTTTTGGTTCTGCTCCAATCACGGATATTGTCCCAACCATTATTGATGCCCATGACGAGGGTCAGCTTATCATTTGCAACATACGTCCCACGTATACCCAGCACGGTAAAGGGTTCTGCGTAGCCATACAAAATAGAACGGGAAAAATTACTGTCCTGCGTCGGGAAAAGCACTTCGTATCCGGCCAACTCAACGAAGCGGCCGCCGATGACAGTAAAGGCGTTTTTGGCGTATTGTAAAAAAGCCTGCGGAACATCAATGCTAAATGTTTGTGAAGAAAATTCAGTAATCGGCTTAAATCCGTAGGGCGCAAAAATGTTTGTGTCATAGCCCATGATCGGATTAACCAACCCGCCAAAGCCTTGTGTCGGTTGATAGGCGAAAGTAATCGCGGCTTGTTGTAAGGTAAACCCATTTTGAGCGTTTTCAAAAACACGATCAAAGGTGTTGCTCGTGAAAAAATTTTGCTGCAGATTGTTGTATGATCCGTCGATATAACCGGATATCTTTAACTCGGTTGTTTCATTTTTAATGGCATTACTCCCCTGATCCGCAAAAGCATTTCCCGAAAAAATAAACAGTCCCATTAAAAAAACCGCATTTTTTTTCATAAGCAAGCCTCCAAATCCATTTGTATTCTTATTAAATGATTTCATCTTATCATAACTTCTAGCATATATCATTCGGGTGGGCGATATTATTGAATATATAGGTAAAATAGTATAATGACCCCCGTTTTTTAGACCCTACAAATTACAAATTTTGAGAGATAATAGCCTCCCATTTGACTTCCATTAGAAAAAGATTTGAATGAAATATTAAAATAGATCAGCTAATTCAACCACCTCATTTACCACTTCATCCGACCACATGTTTTTTTTCATCCCCATCGTGGTAATCATAGCACTATTGACCTCTCCAATATCAGGTTAGCTTTGACTGTTAAATTTGAAAATATTTTTTGCGATATCCTTAAGATGTGCAACATTTGAGGAATCAAGAGAAAAAAGCCTGTTTTTCCGGCAACTGAACAGAAGTTTTCGTAAATTTTTATTCATTGGCTGCGAATAAAAAAAAGAAATAGTACCCGCCACCAAAGCTGATACACTAAAAAACAATAACATCCACAATATTCTCGTGTAACTTCCGAGAAGTTCTGGACTAACCATCTCCTTCATTAAGGCCAACACAACAATATGAAATAGATATAATTCGTAGCTATTTTTCCCAAACCAACAAAACACTCGGACAGCTAAACTTGTCAGCTTACTTTCTTCAATCCCGCCACTACTTGCGCTAATCAAGAAAACCGCTGTTCCTACTGCCATCAAAGAAACACCCATAACGACATTTTCCATGATGCCGCCATAAAGATAAACGCCACTCATTAATAATCCAGCACCATATAAAAGTGCATTCTTGAGCTTCCCCTGAAATTGAACCTTTTGAGCAACGATCGCAGCAATACAGCCAATAGCAATAGCATCAAAACATGAAAAATAGCCATACAAAGCAACAATCTCATTATTCGTATAATGACTTCTGTATAGGGGAGATACTACGATAAGTGCAAAACAAAATGAAAGAATAGCCCGTGTTTCCTTTAGTATTAAACACAACATTGGAAATATTAAATAGAATATCTCCTCTACTGAGAGCGACCAGAAAATATTTAGGCAATAGTTAAAATAGCCTGCTTTTTCCATCAGGACGTTATGCCAAAAAGTAAGCACTGAAAATACTGCCAGGGAAAGCGAAGGACTATTGGGATCATTTTGGAAAATTGGGATATGGAAAAAACTAAATAGTACAATCAAGCTAAGGACTAAGACTAAACATGGCATAATGCGTGCAAATCGAAATATATAAAAGCCAATGGGATCAACCTTGCCAAGCACTCCATACCGCTCAAGGGATGTTGCAGTAATCAAAAACCCTGATATGACAAAAAATATCGTGACGCCGTAATTTCCATTGCTTGCCACTGCTTTTATAAAGCTAGTAGAAAAAACAGCATTTAGAATGCTTTGATCCAAATGATATGAAATATTGAAGTGCAAAATAAGAACAGCAAAGATTGCCATCCCTCTTAAGAAATCTATTCGGTAGTTTCTGGAAACACTGCTCACATTGGTAGCCCTAGAAAAACATAGGCTGCAATTATACTTTTTATTTAACGGCTCTTCGAGAAAAGTATGGTGGTTAGGGACATTTGAAAGGAAGGGGGAGTGCGAGAATCGCCACGTTATACTTCACATTCAAAAATCGTCTCCGCTGACTTCATTCACCAATTATGGGACCAAAAGTGCTTAATCGGGCTTCCCGCAATAAGTTGATCAATATATATTCAAACCTATGCCATTTATCGCATCTACCCGTTTAGCCTCCTCATAAGGTACTATAGCCCCAATCAAACTTTAGCCGCAGGGACAGTTATTGCATGATCGAAGACATCAAAAAGACACTTTGGGCAAGTGCAGACAAATTGCGCGCAAATATGGATGCAGCGGAATATAAGCATATCGTTCTGGGTCTCATATTCCTAAAATATATTTCAGACACCTTCCAGGCCCACCGCAATGAGCTAACCAAGCGTTTTTCAGATCCTAAAGATGAATATTACTTACCTGACGCCGATCCCGCATTAATTGCACAAGAGCTAGAGAATCGCGACTACTACAAAGAGAAAAACGTATTCTGGGTTGCTGACACTGCACGATGGGAGAACCTTCGAGCACAAGCTAAGCAAGCTGATATCGGTAAGCGCATAGACGAAGCATTATCTTTGATCGAAAATGAAAACCCTAAACTAAAAGGTATCTTGGATAAGCGTTATGCACGAGCTCAACTACCCGATGGCAAACTTGGCGAGTTAGTTGATATGGTTTCTACCATCGGTTTTGGCGCTGCCGGAAATCAGTCTCGCGACTTGCTTGGTCAAGTGTATGAGTATTTTCTGGGCATGTTTGCCAATGCGGAAGGTAAGCGTGGTGGACAGTTCTACACCCCCGCCAGCATCGTTAAAACGCTAGTGACTGTCCTTGCGCCACATCATGGCAAAGTATACGACCCCTGCTGCGGCTCTGGTGGTATGTTTGTGCAAAGCGAAAAATTCATTGAAGCGCATGGCGGTAAGATTGGCGATGCCTCCATCTACGGACAAGAGTCTAATCCAACCACCTGGCGTTTAGCCGCTATGAACCTAGCTATTCGCGGCATTGATTTTAATTTAGGCCGCGAACCTGCCGACACTTTCATCCGAAACCAGCACCCCGACCTGCGAGCTGATTTTATTATGGCTAATCCACCATTTAACATTTCTGAGTGGTGGCATAGCAGCCTAGAAGGCGACCCACGCTGGGAATATGGCACTCCTCCGCAAGGCAATGCCAACTACGCTTGGTTACAGCACATATTGCATCATTTGAAGCCAAATGGTCGAGCTGGTATTGTTCTGGCCAATGGTTCTATGTCATCCAGCCAAAATACCGAAGGCGACATTCGCCGTGCTATGGTTGAAGCTGATAAAATAGATGTAATGGTATCTTTGCCTGGCCAACTCTTTTTCAATACTCAAATTCCAGCTTGTTTATGGTTTCTTGCCAAGAACAAAACAACACGCAAGGGTGAGATATTGTTCATTGATGCGCGCAAACTTGGCACCATGATTAGCCGCTCACAAATTGAGTTCTCTGACGAGGACATCCAAAAAATAGCTGATACAGTTCACGCTTGGCGTAATGATGATGAAGCTAAAGTAAAATATCAAAATATCCCCGGCTTTTGTAGAGGTGTGGCGCTAAGAGAAATTGCCGAGCATGGCCATGTACTGACTCCGGGACGCTATGTGGGGGCAGAAATAGTTGAGGATGACGACGAAGGTTTTGCTGAAAAAATGCAAAATCTTACTGAAACACTCGGAGAGCAAATGGCAAAAGGAACTGAATTAGACATGCTGATTCGTCAGAAGCTGGGAAGGTGGGGGTATGAATTCTAAGCACAACTTTTTAAAAGGACTTAATCGATTGGGATGTTTTTATTATGGTATTTAAGAATTTATCTGAAAAAAAACAGTTACAATTCATTTTTGGTGATTGCGCAGAGCTTGTTAAACTAAAAGCAAAACCGAGTGATAATCCAGAGGCACGCTATATCGGATTGGAACATATTGATCAAAACTCACTACAACTAAATGGATATGGATATGCACGTGATGTACATAGTCAAAAAACGGCCTTTAAAAAGGGAGATATTCTTTTTGGTAAACTAAGGCCATATTTTAGGAAGGTTGTGGTTGCTCCTTTTGACGGAGTATGCTCAACAGATATATGGGCAATAAGACCTAAAAGCTCCATTAATCGCGACTTTTTGTTTTATTGGATGGCAAGTCTCGATTTCATTGACAGCGTAACAAACGCGTCAGAAGGAACAAGAATGCCTCGTGCAAAATGGGAATTCGCAGCTAAGCTCACACTTTCCTATAAATCCACCTCTGAGCAAAAAGAAATTGGCGAAACTTTGCGAATGCTAGATAACCGGATCACATTACTGCGTGAAAGCAACACCACCCTCGAATCCATAGCCAAGGCCGCATTCAAATCCTGGTTCGTGGACTTCGACCCCGTACGCGTCAAACATGAGGGTCGTGTGCCGCAAGGAATGGATTCCGAGACTGCATTACTCTTCCCAAATACCTTGGAAGAGTCGGAATTAGGCTTAATACCAAAGGGATGGAAATATGTCAGCCTTAAAGATGCAGTTGCTATCTTTGATTCCCAGCGTGTTCCACTCGCAAACAACGAGAGAGTTAAGAGAAAGGGTGTATACCCTTATTATGGTGCAGCAACCTTGATGGATCACGTTAATGATTACATATTCAATGGCATCTATTTACTTCTCGGCGAAGATGGATCGGTGACAGATTCAACAGGCTATCCAATCATGCAATATGTCTGGGGGAAGATATGGGTTAACAATCATGCACATGTTTTGCAAGGTAAAAATGGCATTAGCACAGAGCATATAATGCTCGCATTGAAGCGAACAAATATTCAGCCATACATAACTGGGGCTGTTCAGGCCAAATTAAGTCAGTCGAACATGTGGCACATCCCTTTTTTAATGCCCCCTGCATCAATTGCTAAATCCTTTGGCAAATTCATTGAACCCTTATTTAACAGGATAAGACATAACTCAGAACAGGCATTAACCCTTACATCCCTCCGTGACATCTTGCTTCCGCGCCTGATTTCAGGGCAATTGCGCATTCCCGAACAAGGATAACTCAAGTAATAATCAGTTGATAAGTATGTGCTTATAATTTATTCTACCGTGGCATCACTAGACACGCTATCATATCTAAAGGGGGTAAAATCTCCCATTTACAGGTAGATTAATGACCGAAGACCAACTTGAACAAGAAGCACTCACCTGGCTAACCGATATTGGCTACACTCATCTATATGGCCCCGACATTGCACCAGATGGCGATACCCCAGAAAGAAAGGATTATCAAGAAGTAGTTCTAATAGAGCACCTTCGCAAGGCCATTAGCCTATTAAATCCATCAATTCCACTGGTAGCAAGAGAAGATGCACTTCAACAAGTGTTAAACTTACAAACACCCGTACTAATCGCGGCCAATCGTGCTTTTCATCGCCTGCTTGTAAATGGTGTACCTGTTGAGTATCAGAAGGATGGCGAGACTCGCGGGGACTTTGTTCAACTAATAGATTTTTCCGATGTATCAGCAAATGAATGGCTAGCTGTTAATCAATTCTCTATAAAAGGCCCTCACCATACGCGCCGTCCGGACATTATCCTGTTTGTTAATGGCTTACCTCTTGCATTAATAGAGCTAAAAAATCCTGCAGATGAAGCTGCAGATATCTGGAAAGCTTATGATCAAATTCAAACTTACAAAGAACAAATACCAGATATTTTTCAGTACAACGAAGTATTGATAATCTCTGATGGCACTGAAGCCTGTGTGGGCTCCTTGTCTGCCAAGGTAGAGCGGTTTATGGCATGGCGTACGACTGACGGCGTGACCATTGATCCCCTGGGACAGTTTAATGAGCTGGAGACACTAGTGCGTGGCATGCTATCGCCCACTTATTTTTTAGACTTTATTCGCTTTTTCATCTTGTTTGAAGATGATGGTACGCTAGTAAAAAAAATAGCAGAATATCACCAATACCACGCTGTTCGGGCGGCCATTAATCAAGTAATTAAAGCATCCCGTCCAAGTGGCAATCATAAGGGTGGGGTAGTATGGCATACGCAAGGCTCCGGTAAGAGTATTACAATGACCTGCTTCGCAGCTCGCGTTATGCGTGAGCCAGAGCTGGAAAATCCAACCATTGTTGTTATCACTGACCGCAATGATTTAGATGGTCAATTATGTGAAACTTTCACTCTTTCACAAGATCTGTTGCGTGAAGAGCCTGTCAAAGCTGAGTCGCGTCAAGATTTACGGGCTAAGCTGGCTAATAGACCTTCTGGCGGCATTGTGTTTGCAACAATTCAAAAATTCATGCCTGGTGCAGATGAAGATATATACCCAATGCTATCTGAGAGACGAAATATCATTGTAATAGCCGATGAGGCGCATCGCACACAGTATGGCTTCGAGGCTAAGTTTAAAGGCGATACAAAAGGTTACCAAGCAGGCTATGCGCAACATTTACGAGATGCCTTACCAAACGCAACCTTTGTAGCATTTACCGGCACTCCCGTTTCTAGCGAAGACCGCGATACACGTGCTGTGTTTGGCGACTACATCCACATTTATGATATACAACAAGCCCGCGACGATGGCGCCACTGTAGCCATTTATTATGAATCACGCTTGGCTAAACTTGGATTAAAAAAAGATGCTCTACCCAGTATCGACGATGAGGTAAATGAATTATCTGAAGATGAAGAGAGCAGCGAGCAAGCAAAACTTAAAAACAAATGGTCTACTTTAGAAAAGGTCGTCGGCGCCGAACCTCGCATTAACCAAGTTGCAGCCGATCTGGTAGCACACTTTGAAGAAAGAAATAAAGCACAAACAGGTAAAGCAATGGTGGTAGCGATGAGCCGAGAAATTTGCGCCCATTTATACAATGCGATTATTAAATTACGCCCTAACTGGCACGACATAGACCCTGAAAAAGGTGCTATAAAAGTTATTATGACAGGCGCAACCAGCGACAAGCCTTTGCTTCGACCACATATCTATTCCAAACAAGTAAAAAAACGTTTAGAAAAACGATTTAAAAAACCAGAAGACCCTTTACGTTTGGTTATCGTACGAGATATGTGGCTTACAGGCTTTGATGCACCTTGCCTGCACACTCTTTATGTCGATAAGCCAATGAAAGGACACAACCTGATGCAAGCAATTGCGCGAGTCAATCGAGTCTTTCGCGACAAGCAAGGCGGTTTAATTGTAGATTACATTGGCATTGCAAACGAGTTAAAAAGTGCACTTAAGGAATACACTGCGAGTAAAGGCCGAGGACGTCCCACGGTAGATACGCATGAAGCTTACGCTGTACTAGAAGAGAAGCTGGATATTCTGCGATCAATGCTCCATGAATTCGATTACAGCGGCTTTAGAACAGGCGGCCATGGAATACTGGCAAAAGCTGCTAATCATGTGCTAGGCTTACAGGATGGAAAGAAGAGATTCTGTGATGTCACATTGTCTATGTCTAAGGCGTTTACACTTTGCTGTACGCTTGACGAAGCAAAGGCAATACGTGATGAGGTTGCTTTTTTCCAAGCCATTAAGGTATTACTGACTAAAAGAGATATCAGCAAGAAAAAACGTACTAATGAAGAGCGTGAGCTGGCAATTAGACAAATTATTGGCTCTGCCCTTGTATCTGACGACGTGGTCGATATTTTTGAATCTGCAGGCCTGGAAAAGCCAAACATTGGAATTCTTGACGCAACTTTTCTTAATGAAGTTCGTAACTTACCAGAACGAAATCTCGCAGTAGAAATGCTTGAGCGATTGCTGGAAGGAGAAATCAAAAATCGGTTCTCTTCGAATGTTGTGCAGAACAAAAAATTCTCTGACTTACTCGCTAACGTCATAAAGCGATACCAAAATCGCGCCATCGAAACTGCGCAGGTAATTGAAGAACTCATTGAGATGGCCAAGAAATTCAAGAATGCCATCAATCGGGGCTCTGAAACAGGTCTAAATCCAGATGAGATAGCCTTTTATGATGCACTGGCAAATGATGAGGAATCCGTACGTGAGCTGGGAGATGAGACTCTCAAGAAAATTGCACATGAACTAGCGGAGAGCTTACGACGAAATGCTAGCGTTGACTGGTCTGTACGTGAAAGCGTCAAAGCTAAGCTCCGACTCATGGTGCGGCGAATTTTACGTAAATACAAATATCCACCATCTAAAACAGAAGATGCAGTACAATTAGTATTACAGCAAGCTGAGAGTTTATGTGCTGAATGGGAATAGTACTGTACTACGCAAGAGCAACGAAGAGTGTATCCTGACTTTAAAGGTTAAAATGCTTGATTTTATATGGATTCCGTCCCGCACACAACATTTGACTGTAGTTGCCCAAAATATCTTTAATATCCTTTGAAAGGCTTAACAAAATATCATTGATCTCTAAATAAGGTGTGATTTCATTATTATTCGTTTTACTCATAAAAAACCTTCTAACTATTCCGCTCAACTAATTTCTGCAATTATTGGTTGCTCTTTTCAACTCTTTCCACCTTGCTGTGCTAATTTTAAAACTTCGTCAACAAAGTCCCCTTTGGCATTAGTATATTCTTCACGGTCATGAGTATATTGTTGTGCCAATTTCAATTTTAACTGTTGGTAATCTCTAGCAACTTCAGGATGAGAAATTAAATAATCTCTAAACAATTTTTTTCCAGCCCAGTGTTTTGAGGTCGGCTCTACAATATGCACATGGAAAGTGCGCTTTTCACCGAAAGGAGGCATATCTTTCACAAAAAACATGCGTTCTTGATCTGGGTTTTCGAACCAGTACTCATAACCCAGCTTTTGCAATGCAGGCACAGCAATTACCTTCATCGCATCAAGCGATGTAACCGCAATTTGAATATCAATAATAGGCTTTGCCATCATCCCTGGAATGGCTGTACTACCCACATGCTGTATATCCACAATTCCGTTGGCGGGAAGCAGTGCTCGCAATCGATTAATTTCAAGATTCGCTTTAACTGGCCATTCAGAATCATACTCAACAAGATCAACGTGGTCTTTTTTAAGAACATCAGCATCATTCCTTATAAAATCTTCATAAGTCATTGCCCAATGCTCATGGCCACACCATTTGTCATTTATTTTTAAATAACGCGGCGAGAACCCCTCATAGCGAAAACCATTTTTTTGTATTAAAGCGATAGATCGCACATTATCAGGCTGGATATTTGCCTCAATCCGGTGCAACCTAAGCTCATTAAACACCTTCGCCAACACTAATTTTAAGCCAGCACTCATATAGCCTTGTGCCGCAAAATCAGAAACAACATAAAAACCCAAGTAAGCGTTTTGAAACAGTCCACGAACAATTTCGTTGACATTAAAAACACCAGCAATATTTTCTTTTTGGTCGAGCACTAGAAAACTTTTCTGATTTGGTTGTTGAGAACGCTGCACATACTCATCAAACTCTTGCGAGGTAATAGGTGCCTTAACCCATGGATGAAGCAAGGCTTGGCTGCGTTGCATGGCAGAAAGAAATTTCTCTTTATCCCCTAGATTTGGCTCACGGATAGCAACATTGATCATGACACAGCTCGACTATCAAATTTAAAAATATTTTTACGGCTATTATTAAAATGAGCAACATCACGGGTATATTCAATAAAATTGTTATTGATATAGTCCTTGATGGTTGCCCTCCAAAAACGATAAGCCCCTTCATTACCAGGAATAACCATTACCTCCCATACTCCAGGAAATCTTTTAAAACACTCCTGAGCCACATACCTTCCAATACCTTTGTTTTTGAATTTTCGCAAAACAAAGAACTGCGCCATATTAAAATCAATCTCGGGGTTACTGCCCTTCTTGTCAATAATCACGAACCCAGCGATCTCACTTTTATAACGCACTAAAAAAGGAAAGCTATTTTTGTCTTCCCAGTATTTCTTAAATTCAATACATTCATACAAGCCATCTTCGGGTATTTTCCATGACTCTTCTTGAGCGTTCATTTTCTGGATGGACTATTGCCACAATCTTAGAAAGAGAAAGCTTGTTAAAACCATACTCAATAAGCGCTTTTGCCAACTCAGTTGCATAACCTTTACTCCAATATCTTGGATGTAAACGATACGCTAGCTCAATATCAGGCTGTTTAACATTAAAACCCAAATGAAATAATCCTGCTTGGCCAACAAAATTATTTTTTTCTCGTTCAAAAACGGAATAAAAACCCAGCCCATATTCATCAGAATAAGGCTTTGCGTTTTCGATAAACTCTTGTACTTGCTCCTTTGTCTGCACAGCACCAGTACCGATATACTGCATAACCTGGGAATCAGTACGTAACAGCAACAGCTCATTGAAATCAGACTTTGCGGTCTGCTTTAAAATCAATCTTTTTGTTTCCAAAATAATACTCATAGCGCTCACAAATTAAAGTATAAATTCCAAATCAATCTCATCACGTACAGGAATGTCATAATCACCCACCATCCCTATGGTTGGCTTTATTTTTCTCGAAATCTTTACTGAGTCGACATGAACGCCGCAAATATGCAAACCTCTTTTTTGGTAGAATCGAAGCGCGTCTAAATTATCATTGGTGGTCATTAAATAAATGCGAGAACAGTGACGCTCCTTAGCAATATCTTTCAATTTATCCAACAATATTGTTCCGGTGCCCTTAAATTTGTCAAAAACCTCAAACACAATTATTTCGCAATCTTTTCCTCGAATATCAAAAAACAAAAACCCAGCAACACCTTTTTCATTTTCAGCAATAATTCCATCTAATTGGGGTGGGTAATACTTCTCACCTCTAATGACCAATGGCAAGCCACCCCAGTCTTTATTCATTAATTCCTCTAGCCATTGAGCATCATGAGAAATATAAGATCGTGTTTTCAACATTTGATTATGAGGCATATAATTCCTTACGCAAAAAATAAAAAACCGAATCTTTTAAAAATCCTCGACGCTCAAATTCAACTTCATAACCCAGTTTTTTATAAAAATCCAAAGCCTCCCAATCCATTGTGTTCACAGTTGCAAAGGTACAACCCTGTTCTTTGCCTACTTTTTCGGCTTCCTGCATGAGTTGCGTCCCATATCCTTTTCCACGCAATGATTCTTCCAGCCAAAGTTGATCCACATAGAGGCAGCCGTAAAGATTACAAAAACTGCACCCCCCTCGTATTTCGTTGTTAGCATCACGAACAAAGACAGCAAAAAACTCAATTGGCTTATGGCCTCTCTGCTGGCTAGCATATTCCATAATGCCACTACCAAGCTTCTGGACATCATCATGCTGAGGGTTTATTTCTTGCTTAAGAACATATTGAGTCATAAGTCCGCTTCTGGAACACATTCAAAAATAATGGACGCTGGCTTTTGAGTGCGAGGATGTAATGGCTCATAAATACTTAATAGCCGAAATTTACTTCTCTCAAACAACCTGCACCAACCTTCGATTGTTCTAAAATACCAGGGTGCTGGCTCTTTAAAGTCCTCACTGAACCCAGACCATGACCCAGGACGCCACCCATCCATATAAGCTAAATCACCACAGGCTATTAATGGGTGGAGTGTTTGAATGATTAGCCTTCCGTTCGCTTTCAATTGATTTAAAGAAAAGTGAACCGCCAATTCAGATGACTCTTTGCCAATCAATGAGAAATTACACACTATAGAATCAAATTTTTTATCAAGTTTTAATAAAGACAAATTTTCATAAGTACAGACAACAAAATTAGCATCACCTCTTTGTTTACATTTTTCAATTAACTCAGGAACAGCATCAATTCCAAAAACATTAATGCCTTTGCTGGCTAGTTCTCTGGCAAGCCAACCTTCACCACACCCGAGATCAAGCAGCTCTAATGGTGGCTCCTCCAAAATAACGTTAATGATAGCCTGGTTAGTAATCAATTTACGGCTTTCAATCTCTTCCCGTTCAATCGCTTTTGTCCATGGGGCTGCATTAACATGCCAGGAACGAATAATTTCCGAGTCTGTGAATAACATCACTAATTCCTTCTATCTTTATCGAAGTAAAATAACAGCCTAGCTTCTAAATCGCCGGTGTGCAGTTCAAGTAAATGGTTGTCGTAATCATAGAAATACAATGATCGGCCTTCCGCACCTTCTCGTTTTCTTCCAGGTAGGATAGTTAAGCCGAATGAACATACTTTTGCCTCAAACTCAGCCAGCTCCTGATCGCTGACCTGAAAAGCGACATGATTATAGGTCTTCTCGACTGGCTCGCCCTCCATAAGGGCAATCCAGATACCTGCCACCTTCAAAAACTTTTCTTTAGCGATGGAAAAGGGTTTATCCCCACTGCAATAGACCTCCTCAGCCCCAAAAACACCCTTGAACATCTGAGATGTCTTTTCCAAATCCTTGCACATGAAAGTAATGTGACTTAACCCTTTGACTTGAAGACTCATACCCCTACCATTCTTAAAAACAACCTGGCAGAGATTATACTGATTCTTGTTTCATTCTTCGATGAAAGTATTGAGATTTGTTGCGATTTGTTACTACTGAGTGCCCCACCAGTGCCCCGTGAAGCCAACCTTGAACCTACCGAACCCGCTGAAACCCGCATGGAATCTACTGTCGACGACGCGAATCGAACACGTGACCTACTGATTACAAATCGGTTTTTTTAGCTGTTTCAAGACGAACCAACTCGCTCTATCTCGTTTCAAAAATATTGAAAATATCCCTATTAATTAGCTGTATTCTTCACAACTATTGCCTCATATCGTTTCATCCTGTACCATCTCTTACCGAGTACTTAGAGGAACGTTTAAATGCAAACGTTCCTTAAGTGATGGCCGGATCGTATATGAGGATAAAATGCAATTTTCTGAAAAGTTTGTGAAAACACGCAAGCCCAAAGAAGGACAAACTAAGCCCTATGATCTTCGAGAAAATAGCGGCAACGGCTTTGGATTGACCGTGTTCCCCTCGGGTGAGAAATCATTCATCTTTTTCTACCAGTATGGCGGCAGAAAACGGCGCATGACGATTGGCCGCTTTCCCCATTGCAGCCTGACTGATGCCAGACGCGCCCATAGAGAGGCACTTACTATGCTTGAAGACGGCAAAGACCCTGCTTTTGAAAAACGCCAGGAAGCTGTTGCTGCTCGTGATTCTTCTACAGTTGAAGGCCTCATTGAGGAATATCTTGAAAAATGGGCGATGCCTCGTAAACGCTCCTGGAAAGAAGACAGGCGAATTCTATACAAAGACGTAAAACCACTCTGGGGCAAGCGCAAGGCAAAGGACATTACTCGCCGTGAGGTTATAGACCTCCTAGACAAGATCAAAGACCGCGGCGCCCCAATCATCGCTATAGAACCCTTGCCTGCATACGCCGGATGTTCAATTTTGGGATTGAGCGGGATATCGTTACCAGCACCCCCTGCCTAGTTGTTAAAACCGTCGCTAAAGAAAACCGTCGTGACCGCTGCCTATCAACGGATGAGATTAAAAATTTCTGGTTAAGTTTAGATCAGACCGAAATACCCCCGGAGAGTAAACTGAACCTCAGGATGTCCGAATCAACTAAGCTGGCATTGAAGCTACAATTAGCAACTGCACAAAGGAAAGGTGAGATTGTATCCCTTGAGTGGTCTGAAATCGATTTCACGACACGCTGGTGGTGTATTTCGGCTGCCAAAGCTAAGAATGGCCATCCTAACCGGGTTTACCTATCTGATCTAGCTATGGAGCTCTTAACTACGATTAAAGCGCGTAGTGATAATTCAAAATGGGTCTTTCCTGCGCCCTCTGGTAATACACATGTCACCCCTCACTCGCTATCCCGCGCTTTACATAGAAGCACCTTCGAGGGTTTGGCTCATTTTACCGCGCATGACTTAAGACGGTCTGCGGCAACGCATATGACTTCATTGGGCATTCCACGCTTGGTGGTGAGCAAGATACTCAATCACGTTGATAACAGCACCACCTCTATCTATGACCGCCATAGCTATGACGCTGAAAAGAGGCATGCACTTGAGTTATGGGGGAAGAAGCTAAAACAATTGGTTGATTCTGGAGAAGCTACAGATAATATTGTTGATTTCAATATTGTCTACAATCGAAGCAACTCTATTCACATGGTGACAGAATAAGGATAATTTCAATGACACCCAAGCTCAGAGGTCGTTATAGCACCCTTGGCTCAACAGAAGGTGAGTTTGAGCCAGGATCAGGAAATCGAGTTCTTAAAAACTTACTCAAAATCACAAGCAAACGTGAAATGGATATACAAGAATGGGAGGCCTTACAAACAGCTACCAATAAAGCAGTTAACTCCTATCATCCCTCACATCAATTTAAGGCAAATGATATAATTAGCCTCCATAAAACCTGGCTTAAAAAAATATATCCGTGGGCGGGGCAATACCGGCAGGTCAATGTCTCTAAAGGTGATTTTCATTTTGCCGCTGCTAACCAAATTGAAAAATTAATGCATCGCTTAGAAGAAAAAATCCTAAAGAAATATACGCCTTGTATATTTTCAGATATGACACAAATCACAGAGGCAATCGCTATCACTCACACTGAACTTGTCTTAATTCACCCTTTTCGCGATGGTAATGGCCGACTTAGTCGCTTATTAGCAACTTTAATGGCATTACAAGCGGGTTTACCACTTTTAGATTTCAATGGGGTACAAGGTAAAAGAAAACAAGCTTATTTTAGAGCAGCTCAAGCTGGCATTGAAAAAGATTACGAGCCTATGGTTAAAATTTTTGATTCCGTGATAAAGAGAACGCTTAAGTCTTACCGCTAACTTGCGTTTGACGTGCGCGCTTGCGAAGCGTTTCTTTGCAATACTTTATATGAACGCCTTCAATCGCAGTCGAACTTGTTACTGAACGACGGATTAGCTCAGCTCGCTTCGCTGGGTTTTTAAGATACTTATTTGTTGATGCCAATGATTTCTTCATACACTTAGTATAACCTATCTTTTATCCTTCTTTAAGCCGAATTTTTGACCTTTTTTTGACAAATACAGGCGCCGCTCACCTATAAATATATGCACAGGTGCCTACCTCAATACCTCAAGGCACAAGAATCCAATATTATCTATTTTATCTAAAATAATCATGTTGTTACATGGATATAAATTGAATTCTGTGCAATTAATTTATGGCCCTTTTTATTACAAAAAATGAAAGAAATTTGATTGCTTCCTCTCGACACTATCAGCGCATATCTCTGAACCGTTATTTTCTTACCATAGGACTTTGTACTACCATTAGCCAGTGCTACAATTTAAAAATTAACTTTATAAGCAGCTTAAAATACTAGGCGGACAAGTTGGGGCTAAATAACCGCTACAGAGCAGATTGGCTTGCACGTGGAATATACAACTATACGATCTTGCGCCGTGGCTAGGCAGCCTTGTTGTAGATCCAAATTATCGCCAACAGAAAGTAGGTGAGCGATTAATTAACGCAATTAAGCAGCAAGCACTAAACTTTGGGCATAAAAAACTTTACTTACTGGCTTTTGACTCAACTATCCCAAATTGGTATGCCAAACTAGGATGGAAACAGATAGGGGACGATCAACTTTTTGGCCATACTGTTGCCGTAATGGATGTGGAATTGGAAAAATAATATGAAACCCATTATAAGACTAGCTGTTGAAGCTGACGCAAATCAAATTGCTAATGTACATATTCTTTCATGGCAAACTATTTATCGTGGACACATACCAGACCATGTTCTAAATAATTTATCCATAGAAAAACGCACGCAAGAATGGTTAGAACGCCTTCAGGCAGGAGTGATTGCATGGGTATTAGAATTTGAAAACAAGATAATTGGTTTTGCTAGTATTTGTCCAACTCGTGATGCAGATGACGATCCTAAATTTGTTGCTGAAATCAGCGCTGTTTATTTGTTACCTGAATTTTGGCGAAAAGGGTTAGGACAACAGTTATGCCAAGTTGTATTCGATAATGTTTTAAATAACCAATTTAAAGAAATTACAGTTTGGGTTCTTGAAGCCAATAAACAGGCACGTTATTTCTATGAAACCGTAGGATTTTTTGAAACTGGTGATGTAGAAACAGATCATATTGGATGTGAATCATTGCGGGTTGTACGCTATAGAAAAATATTAACGAGATGATCGAAGGCAATTTAACTATGGAAAAATCAATTATTATTTTTGCTAGCTCACGCTCAGATGGAAATACTTTTGCAGCAACCAAGCTTGTTAGGGATAACATTCATGAATCACTTTTTCTTGATCTTGCAAATTATACAGTGAGTGATTTTGATTATAATCACAAAAACAAAAATGATGATTTTATGCAAATTATAAAAGAGATTTTAAATTATAAAACCATCATTTTAGCTACACCCATTTATTGGTATACCATGAGCGCATCAATGAAACGCTTTGTAGATAGATTAAGCGATTTGCTTTCAACTAATAAAGGTACTGGGAGATTGCTGCGTAATAAAAATCTAGCAGTCATTACTTCTTACAGTATTCACCCTGAAGGAAAAGATGGCTTCGAACCAATTTTTATTAACACAACCAAGTATCTGGGCATGAATTATCTTGGATGTTATTTTCATTATGCAGGTGATGATAAAAAAATTACTGAAGGAAATTTGGCATTGCTTAGTAAATTTATTGACTGCTTAAATTAGAGGGAAGTATGGCGATAGATAGATTCACTTTCATGCCATTAAAAAATTCTGACCTTGAACTTTTATGTGACTGGTTAGAAAAACCACATGTATTAGAATGGTGGAACGATCACTTAACACGAGAGGAAATTAAAGAAAAATATGGAAAACGAATAGGCGATGATGTTGTTTGCCCATATATCGCCTATTTGAACAATAAGCCAATTGGTTTTATCCAATATTACTATGCAAATAAAGTCGGGGATGGTTGGTGGCCAAATGAAGTGGGTGGTACGGTCGGGATTGATCAATTCATTGGAGAGGCAGATTTTATAAATCGTGGTTATGGCACGCACATGATAGAGCAGTTCCTAGTTAAATTATTTTCTGATCCGGCTATTAAAAAAATCATAACAGATCCAGATAAAAATAATCGTCGAGCGATTCGATGTTACGAAAAAGTAGGATTTTGCTTTTCACATGAAACGAACACCCCTGAAGGTTCTGCTTGGCTAATGAACAGATACCGCAATACAAACATTGAACCACATGCCGCTCTTTTAAAAAAACCAAACGAAAAAACGCTGCTATATAAAATCCTCTCTTCAGACAATTTCTTTAATATGATAGAAAATAACTATCTTTATTTCAAAAAAGTCGATACTTATAGTGATGATAAAAGAGATTCAGATCAACCCGATAAAAATAAAGAAGCCAGCGAAAAAAGCAAATTTGAAAAATCCCCTGAATTTACCGCCAGACATTATTATGATTCGTGCAGAGCAAAAACTTACGCATGTTGCTTTTCTACTGAAAACACCCCTCATATCTGGTCGAATTATGGTGGTAATGATCCTAACTCTGTATGCTTGGTATTTGACTGCCATAAGTTAATTAATTTTATAAATTTAATATTTGATGAGAGCAGCCTACTGTATGTCAACCAAAAATTATTGAAAAACTTTTTTTATCTAAATCACGGCTTGGTAACATATGGTGATTTTGATAATGTTTTTTTAAGAGAAAAATTGCCAAATCCTATTGAGTATGTTTACTTTAAAAACGCTATAAAATATTCCCCAGAGAGAGAATTCAGGATATCCCTTTCTTGCTTAGGTATATACAAAAAATACGTACTGTCAGATAAAAGCGAGTTTAATTTCCCCGAATCAATAACTTTAGAATTTAATTTTGTAAAAGCAATACAAATGAAAATAATAAAAGAAATTATTGTCTCGCATCAGTGCACTGATAAAGAAATAATAAGCACAAAACTTAATAATTTACTTGGAGAGAAAGGGATAACAATAAAATTTAAATAATTTTTAAGTGATTGGCGGAGTCTGTAAATTTCCGTGTGTAAACGACCATAGTGTAAGATAGCGTCAACTTTTAAGGAACAATAACTATGGTTGTGAAAGTAGAGATAATCGATGAATTACTCAAAGATTGCAAGACTCAAAAGGATGTTTTTGGCGAAGATGGTGTTTTTAAACAGCTTGTAAAGGCCCTTGCAGAGCGAGCTCTACAAAGCGAGCTTAGCACCCACCTCGGCTATGAAAAGCACGAAGCCAAAGGCAATAACAGTGGCAACTCACGTAATGGCACGAGTTCTAAGATAGTCAAAGGAGAGTTTGGCCAGACTGAAATAGACATTCCTCGTGACCGGGCTGGTTCCTTTGAACCTCAGTTTATCCAAAAAGGTCAATCTCGTCTTGATGGGTTTGATTCTAAAATTATAGCCATGTATGCCCGAGGCCTCACAACGCGAGACATTCAGGCACAGCTTCAGGAGCTCTATGGCGTCGAGGTTTCACCCACGCTTATTTCCAATGTGACCGATGCTGTTATAGACGAAGTAAAGGCATGGCAATCGAGGCCTTTAGATCGGATATATCCGGTGATTTATTTTGACGCTCTGGTTGTTAAGGTTCGCATGGATAAGCAGGTCGTTAACAAAGCAATCCATCTTGCTTTGGGAATCAATATGGACGGCGAGAAAGAACTATTGGGAATGTGGTGCAACACGACAGAAGGCGCTAAGTTTTGGCTGTCTGTTTTGACTGAGCTAAAAAATCGCGGGGTGCAAGACGTTCTGATTTGCTGCTGTGATGGCTTAACCGGCTTTCCGGCCGCAATAGAAGCCGTTTATCCGCACGCAAAGGTTCAGCTGTGCATAGTGCACCTGATTCGCCAATCGCTTCGATTTGTGGGCTACAAAGAGCGTAAGGCTGTTGCTGCTGACCTTAAGCTGACTTATGGTTCAGCTACGCTGGATGAAGCGGAGGCTGCGCTTACAGCTTTCTCGGAGAAATGGGATAAGCAGTTTCCAACGATTAGCCAAATCTGGCTACGGCACTGGGAGAATGTAACGCCTTTTTTGCTTACCCGCCTGAAATTCGGAAAGTGATTTATACAACAAACGCGATTGAGTCTATGAACATGACGTTGCGAAAGGTAATGAAAAACAAGCGTATATTTCCTTCCGATGACGCTGCGTTTAAGCTGATTTATCTGGCCTTGCAAAATATTTCGAAAAAGTGGACACTACCGATTCGAGATTGGAAGCCTGCTTTGGCTAGGTTTATGATTGAATTCGAAGGTCGAGTTTAATCAATGGGACGGTCGTTTACACAAAATATTTTTCAGACTCAGGATTCCTTCTTCAATTGCACCCAATTTCTTAATGGCAGCGCGTGAACGGACATTACGAGAGTCCGTCATAAATTCAACACGATTCGTTTTTAACTCGTCAAAGGCAAAACCCAACAATAGGAGCTTAGATTCTGGGTTAACATAAGTGCCCCATACTTCCGGAACATACCATGTATAACCAATCGCCAGTCGTCGGTTCTCAACGCTAATATCATAGTAACGAGTACTGCCAATAATTCTATTGTCCGATAACTGGCGCACAATAAAAGGCAGATGTTGTTGCTGCTCGAAGCATTTAATTGCTTTATCAAACCATCGATAAAAGCGATCACCCGATGCTTTTATCGTATAACTCCAAATTTTTTCATCTTGGGCAATGTGATAAAGCTCATCTTTGTGTGTTTCATTTAAGGATTCTAATTGAATCCGAGAACCTCGCAAAATTTGGGGTTTTATATCCATTACGCACCCTCAGTAATCGGCTTTTTTGCAACAACGTCCGCCAGATAATCTAAAATTGAAATCATTTTTTGATTAATATCAACCATGCTATTTTCTAGCAATTTTTCTCCTCCTTGGACATACTGGCCTGGCTTCAAATCTTTCGCACAATGCTCCACCATGCCCTTTATCAATTCTGTTGTCATTTCCATATGGCATTGTAGGCCATAAACCCGATCGCTATATTTAACCACTTGCCGAGGACATCCTTCACTATAAGCTAGCAATTTAGCTCCCTGAGAGAGGCCTGGCATATCGTTGTGCCAGTGCATAACATCAAACGATTTAGGGAACATTTTAAAAATAGCGTCAGCCTCCCCATCTTTCGTCAAATGTATAGAAAAAACGCCGATTTCTTTGTTCGGGCTACGCTCAGTTGTAGCACCCAAGCTTTCACCAATAATCTGAGCCCCTAAGCAAACGCCTAATACGGCTTTGTTCTGCTCAACGGCTTGCTTCGCCAAAGTGATTTCATCACGTAAATAAGGATATTTGTCTATTTCAGTAGGACTTTGTGGGCCACCCATAATAACTAAAAAATCCATTGTGGTAACATCTGGCAACTTTCCCCCTTTATAAGTGTGTGTCGAGGAAAGATCATGCCCTTTACTGATAGCCCAACTTTCAATGATGCCTGGTTTTTCAAAGGGAGCATGAATAATTATATGAACACGCATTATTATACCTCGGTCTATTTATCTGCTTGATCTCTCACTACTCCGGCTCATGACACACTACTTCAATATTATTGCCATCAGGGTCTAACACAAAGGCGCCATAATAATTTGGATGATAAATTTCACGTATACCTGGCGCGCCATTATCTTTGCCGCCAGCGGCCAACGCCGCCTTGTAAAATTCATCAACGAGATTTCGGTTGTTGGCGCGGAACGCCACATGAACTGCTGGTTTAGTCGCTTTTCCTTCTTTTAACCAAAAATCTGGCTTGCCATCCACCGCAAATCCGACCCATTTTTCCCATTCCATAAAAATTTCATAACCCAACGGTTTTAAAGCAGCCAAATAAAACTCTTTCGCTTTCTTGGTGTCACTGACATCCAAGCCGATATGATCCAACATAGATACTCCCGCCATTAATTCAATGGCTCATACTATCAAAGTCATAAAAAACTGCTAGCATGCGTACTGATCGGGGAAAAAACGAATCAGCAAATCTCGAACTTCCAGCCCTGCAAAACTACAATTTCCGTTAATGGAATATCGTAAAATTTAGCAGTTTTATCATTGTCAAAAGTAATAAATGCTGGCTGGCAATGTTGTCCATGATCTTTAACGCCTGTTAAAATTTCTTTATACCGATTTATAAATTCTGGCAACTTTTTACCTATCACCACTCCGGTGCTTTCAAGCCCACTGGGGTACATATGCACAGGTCGCGGAGCAGGCAATTCAATCACAGAGACCAAAAAATCATCCTCGAGCACTAACGGCTCATTAAGAACAAGAACCGAAACAGCCCTTCCATTAAACTGAGTCTCAACAAACTCGCTGCAAAAAAACTTCAATTGATCACGCAGTGCTTCGTATTCAGGAGTTGTAGTAGTACGGTACAAGAAATGGCTCATTGGCATGCCAGTAATATTAATACCGACTTTCTTCTGGCGATAAAGCAAATCAGAAAAGAACCCTTGATAGTCCCCAATAATTCTTTCAATCTTCATAAGCGCGCTCATGATTATCAAATTTAGGATTAACCCTTTTCAAATGAAGCATTACTTTGTTGTCGACTCACTTGCTGATGCTTGCTGTTCGCTTGATTCATCTTTGGGAACTGGCCGCCCCATACGTACAAAAAAGCCCAGATATTCTTTTCCAAATATAGTAACGCTGTAGCCATCAACATTTTGTGTTATCAACCGTTGATCGATAAGATAGCCTAAAAATTGATCTATTATTTTAGCAGAATCTTTGGTTCTTTCTATATATTCATTTAAGTAACCCTGCAATCGGACTTCAGAAACCGGCTTAGCCTGCACATTTAAATGAAATAGTAATTTTATTTGCTCTGGATAAATGCTGAAATCGATAAAAGCCATTCTAAATAAGATGCGATGATTCGCTAGGTCAGCAATCAGGACATTAATAGCTTGCTCATTTGTGCAGCCTGTCTCTGTAATTTTGGCTTTTATGTATTTTTCCTCATTTGTTATAGTTGGACTTTGATACGCCTTTAACAATTCCAGGTAACGAGCTTCATTACCAACTTGCTGTCCTGTTGAAAGACTTGAGCTTCCACTAAGATCAATACTAAAGATATCTTTTACCTGGGCTTTACCTTTAGTTCCAAAGTTTAAAATGAATTTGGCTAAAGCATCTAGTAATGCTTTGATTTGTGGTAACAGGAAAAAGAGAAAAGTGCCTATGACTACCCATTTTATTAACTCAATCCACATACTATCCTCTCCCTGTCGTTTTGCCCTACCCCTTCTACATTGCTTCTACATGATGATCTTGCTTTTTGGCTTACAAAACACAACCCCTTGATTTTACTATGCCGACGACGCGAATCGAACACGTGACCTACTGATTACGAATTATAAAAATGCGATTTATAGTGATTAATACGGATTTAGAAACATTTTGAAATATTAATAAAATGCTAATATTTACAATAAATTATCTTGCATAATTCCTAAGAATCATTTTTAATCCTTTTTAGATGTTTATTCGACACTAATACGACACGTTACTGTAGGAAAGGATTGACCAAAACATGAACATCATTAAATCTAAAATTGATGACCTCCTCATACCTCAGAAAGGAAGCAAAGGCCAAACAGGCCAAAAGCGTTACTATGACGACAAGCTAAAAGGCTTTGGCATTAGAGTAACCTCAGGAGGTGCTAAAACTTTTTTTGTAGAAAAAATAGTCAAAGGAAAGCTCCGTCGGATTAAAGTAGGACGTTATGGGGAACTCACTGCCGAAGTAGCCCGAAATCAGGCCAAAATTCTGCTCGGACAAATTGCCCAAGGGTTAGACCCTCTTGCCGAGAAACGAGCCGAAAAAATGCGCCAGGTGACGCTTAAACAGGTTATGGATGACTATATGCAGGCTCGCAAATCCCTCAAGCCTAAAACGCTTTATGATTATCAACGTGTACTCCATATTGCTTTTACAACCTGGAAAGACAAGCCCCTACTCTCCATTACCAAAGACAAAGTAGCCAGCCATCATGAGAAACTAGGCACAGAGCATGGACAAGCCTATGCTAATTTGGCCATGCGAGTACTCCGCGCACTTTTTAACTTTGCTGCCGGTCAATATGAAGACTCACAAGGCCGAACACTCATCACAGACAACCCCATTAAGCGCTTATCTCAAACTCGCGCCTGGTATCGGGTTGAACGCCGCCAGACCTTCATTAAAGCCCATGAACTCGGCTCCTGGTATTCTGGCGTGCAAAACCTCAAAAATGAAACTTTACGCGATTATCTGCTTTTAATTCTCTTTACAGGGCTACGCCGCCAGGAAGCCGCCAAACTGGAGTGGAAACAAATCGATTTAAAAGCAAAAACATTAACAATCACAGACACCAAAAACAAGCAGTCGCACACCCTCCCCCTGTCTGATTATTTGTATGATCTGCTATTAAAAAGGAAAATGAGTTCATCAAGCAATTATGTCTTTGCAAGCACGGGTGAAAATGGTTATATTGTTGAGCCACGCAAACAAATGGCCAAAGTCATTAAAGAAACTGAGATTCAATTCACAGTTCATGACCTTCGCCGTACCTTCATCACCATCGCAGAAAGCCTTGATATTCCCGCCTATGCTTTAAAGCGCTTGCTCAATCATAAAATGGCCAATGATGTTACCGCAGGGTACATTATTTTGGACGTTGAACGCTTACGCAAGCCAATGCAAATGATTGCTGACCATCTGTTATTACAGATGGGATTAAAAAAACCAACAATTATTCCTTTGCCTGTTCTTGCAGGGAAAGAAAAATTTTAAATAGGACTGAAGATGAAAATACAAAAAAACATTGATAACACCGTTATCTACCAAACCAAAAATGGTGCCATCACGCTAAAGCAAGATGTTTCAGCAGATATGCTCTGGGCTAGCCAAGCACACATTGCCGACATCTTTGAAGTAGAACGCTCTGTCGTGACAAAACATATTCGCAACATATTGAAAGATAAAGAATTAAATGAGGATTCAGTATGTGCAAAATTGGCACATACTGCCGAAGATGGCAAAACCTATCAGGTTCAATTTTATAGCTTAGATGTCATTCTCGCTATTGGTTACCGCACCAATTCCAAGAAAGCAATTGCCTTCCGCCAATGGGCAACAAAGACCCTTAAAGACCATATTTACAAAGGATACACAATAAATCGCACTCGCATACAAAAAAATTATTCAGAATTCCTCAAGGCCATTGATGATGTTAAAACCTTATTACCTGCCGACACGGCAATAGAGCACGACAGCATCCTTGAACTTGTCACCCTATTTGCGGATACCTGGTTTTCTCTTGACGCCTATGACAAAGATAAATTAATCACTCAGGGCGCAACCAAAAAGAAAGTGGCATTAACAGCAGAAAAATTAAACAAAGCATTAGCAGAACTAAAACAAAATCTCATTTCAAAAAATGAAGCTACCGATATTTTTGGCGTCGAACGAACAAAAGATAGTGTTGCCGCAATTATTGGAAATATAATGCAGTCCTTTGGTGGCGAAGAACTTTACCCCAGCGTTGAAGAAAAAGCGGCTCACCTACTTTACTTCATTGTTAAAAATCATCCTTTTGTCGATGGGAATAAACGCAGTGGCGCTTATGCTTTCATTTGGTTTCTTCGTTATACAAAAACATTAGACCTTACTCGAATGACACCACCGGCCCTCACTGCCATTACGCTTTTAATTGCAGAAAGCTCGCCTAAGGATAAAGACAAAATGATTGGGTTAGTTTGTACTTTATTAGCAAAAAGGAAAGTGAATGATTCCCAATAAAAATTAAAAGCACAGCCTATTTACAAATAGCGATCAAAGTAATATAAATATTCAAAGGAGTCATCCTTTAAATGATCGAGACTCGTTCGTTAGGCGAGGCATTACCGTGGTGGGGTTAACAACCAGTGTCGCTAGCACACTCAAATCACTAGCCGAGACCTGTTCGTTAGGCAGGGGGGAAGTGTCAGCTAACACAACCCACACCGTGACGGGGTTAACAGTCATTACAGTAATTCGACGCTGAATAATGTCGAAAAGGGATTCGTGTATTCACAAATAATACAGCGAATTTTTACGTAATGAACATCACGGTGGACAAACATGACACAAGCATCTTATTCAGCTTCATCCATTGCTACGCTTAACATTATCAAACTCCTCACTGAGCAAGAAGTTGCCGCGTTAATCCGAAAATCTGTGCATTGGTTGCGACGTAAGCGCTGGGAAGGCGGCACGGAATCAATTCCCTACCGGAAACTAGGATCAGCAGTCAGATATGCTGAATCTGATGTTTTAAAATGGATTGAACAACATGTACTTCAAACATCCTCTTGTAGTACAAAAGAGGTGCCCCATGGCTAAAAAAATTTCAGCACATTATACTGTAGCCATATTTTTACGCTCAGAATCATCAAAAAAATTCAAACTAAAGCCCATTGATGCTCTTATTTTGCGGGTTATAGCCGATTATATTGACATGAAGCCTGATGACCCTAAATGCTTCGCTTTTCAAAAAAAATTGGCCTTAGAATGCAGATATTCCGCAAGAAGGCTAAGCCCTAGAATCGCTTTTCTATCTAGATTAAAGCTCATCCACCGCATAAAGAAATATAAATCCTATCACTATTTTTTAGGCGAGGCATTAACTACATCTCTAGTCGAATTGTCTTCTGAAGAAAAAATTCATGCACAATCTGTCCTATGGCCACCTGACGAACTGTCCACTGATCACCAGACAAACAGTCCCATGATAATAGATATAGAGATAAATAATAAGAGAGAAGATATAAATCTATTAAGATCGTTTGATTTATTTTGGGAAAATTATCCTAGAAAAATAAAAAAGAAAGAAGCTCAAGAAATTTGGCTCTCCAAAAAATTGGGCCAAATAGCATGCGAAATTATTGGGGACGTAAAGGCTAGAGTAAACAAAGATGAACAATGGAAAAACAAGAAGTTTATTCCCTCCCCTGTAAAATATCTTAGCGGCGAGAGATGGACTGACGAAATCATGGAGAAAGACGATGAAAAACATCAAGGAACTGACAAGCCAAACCGTAGACAAGCTTCAATGCAGTCATACCTTCAACACCTCAGAAAACGAGGACAGCATTAAATTAAATTTTCCTGAATGGTTAACAAAGTTATTTTTAGTGTTTACTGCCACTTATAAAAATTTATGGACTGATTTATTACTTGATGAACAAATACGACTCACCAATGACTTTTTATGGTTTAACGGCTTAAAAGAATATTCTCCTAATGTAATACTCAAAGCCGCAGAACAAGTCATCAATATTTACAAATATCCGCCAAGTATTGCTGAGTTTCGTGAGGCAGCTACAGCCTTGCAAAAGGAGGAACACTATGAACTTAAAAGAAAGGAACGCGAAAATAATAGGCTCTTAGAGAAAGAACCAGACAAAGAAATAGCTAAAAAACATATAAAACAGATAAAAGAAGCATTAAATAAACAATCAAATATTAATTTTTAGAGTTATTGGATACTAAAAAAACAGGAGAATAAGCATGATGCAAGAACAAACAAGAGCTGGCCGCCCAATTAAATTAACAGATGAAGTTAAAATCAAGGTTCTAAATTGTTTAAAAAAGGGAGCAACTTACGAACTAGCCTGTCATTACGCAGGAATTGCATATAGTACATTTCGAAACTGGGTAATTAGGGGCAGTAAAACTCAAGAACAAGAGGAAAATGATATATTCTCAGATTTTTTTATCGAAGTAAAAAAAGCAGAAGGTGAGGCTGCCTTAAAATGGTTGGTGCAAATTGACCTTGCTATTGAAAATGGTCACTGGCAAGCAGCCGCGTGGAAACTGGAAAGGAGGTATCCTAAGGATTATGCAAAAAATCAAGTAAAGCTGATTTGTGATGCCAATATCAACGACGACATCCAAAGAGCTCGCGAGCTGGTTTTAAAGTTAAAACAAACGCAAGAGCTCTCTTATAGCGAAGCCTCATCTATGATTGAAAAACCGGAAACAGATCAATTTCGTGTATTCCCGGCCATACTCTAAGTAAACAAGATTGAAGTTGCATTGCTGCTTCACGGAATTTTGGGAGATATCCCGCTTCCTTTGAACATGCAATAAAAGCCCCCAGCCTTGATATGATTCGTGGCCGGAACGCATTTTTTTCAGGCTCCCATTTCGAGTCAGAATCAACGGGGCCGCTCGGACAAATCCATTCATGGTCTATCAAGTCCATGTCAACAATCTGCTTTATAGTACGTACCAGCCAGTACGCAGAAGCGTATGCCAATTGCTTATTGTAAATGGCATCATCACTAGCAGATAAGATGCCTGCTTTTAGTTCGTTTCTGTAAACCTTATCCATTTCCTTAACAATTAAAGCTGGAACAGCTTTAGAGCACCAGCAGCTTGGCATGCTCATACGCAAATACACGCCATCAACCAATGCGTTGCCAAAATCACCAAACTCAAAATCAATAAAACGCATTTCATTATTTTGGTAATAGACATTATCGGGGCAAATATCACCATGCAAAAATACTGTAAATTCATTTTTAAGCTGTGAAAACTCTAAAATAGCATGAATTTCCTCTGTTAATTCCTTAGAGTCATGGCCGATTATTTTTTTCAATTGACCAAGAACAATTTCACCATCTTTTTCAGGAAGGTAATTAAATCGAAGTGCTTCGGGATAAATTCGCTTTAAAATCGCAGTGAATTGATCATACTTCCCCGCTGTATCAGCATGCATTTTTCCTAATCTACGCACATAAGCAATCAAAGCAGTTTTTGCCTCTTGAAGATTAGCGGCGGAAGGTGCTCGCGTTAATGGCCCAACAAGACTGGGATGCGCAAGACCCAGGTCTTCGAGAATGATGAATTTATGTTCTATACTTCCTGCATAGAACAATGGGGCATGATGGTTACCAACCTGAGTTAAAAATTCAATGCCAGCCCAATCGTGAGCAAAACGAGAGAATTGCTCAACCTCCGTTTCATTTTCACCACGATCAAAAATTTGTTTTTCAGTAGCATTTTTCTTCAAAATAACCGTCCGTGGCATTTCATTCGTTGGGCTATTAATTTCCAACCTCAATATCAGGTTACGCCTATCAGGCTCACTGAGCTGAATGACTTTCGAAAAATGGACAGGAGCTTTAAAACGCATCGACATCAGGCGAGCAGCATCCTCTACAATTTCACGATAATGGGCTGTAGAATCATCTAACATTTAATGGGCACCTCAATATTAAGACTTCCGATCATAACGGCCCTATTGGAGTTTGTGAATGGCAGGCCGATCTTTAAATATTCTGAGCAAAGAACTACAATTCGCTGTTACCCTGTCGCCATTCGACGAAACAAACAAGAATGTATAATTTGTATGCAAATCAGACAAAATGTGAAGAATCTTAAATGCTAGCCTTACTTCTGAAAGGTTTAATAATTGGTTTCGCTATCGCGGCACCCGTCGGCCCTATTGGCATCCTTTGCATACAGCGTTCCCTCCACGATGGCTTTAGGGTCGGCCTAATGACCGGCATGGGCGCAGCCTTAGCTGATGGCACCTATGGCCTAATCGCGGGCTTTGGGCTAACTGCTGTATCTTCAATGCTAGTAGCCCAGCAATTTTGGATTCGAGTAATAGGCGGTCTATTTTTACTTTACCTTGGAGTAAAACTCCTCCTCACCCCACCACGTGAGCGATCTGCAACAGGTAATTCAGACAGATCACCCTGGCATGCCTGTGCCACTACTTACTTTCTAACCATAACCAATCCGATGACCATTCTATCTTTTGTCGCCATATTTGCAGGTTTAGGCTTGGGAAGCACAAGCATAGACTACACTGATGCTATCTTTCTTGTTGTGGGCATTACCCTAGGGTCAGCCCTTTGGTGGCTACTACTCAGCGGTGGCGTTGCTTATATTTTACACAAACGCGTAAGCCAGTCCTTTATGCAAATTATTAACTGGGTTTCTGGTGGAATCATTTTGGCTTTTGGTTTTTATGCATTGAAGGTATTGCTATGAAATTAACTACTCTCCACAAAATTGCTAATCGAATCACTCGAAAATACCAATCTATGTTGGGCATCTGCACACTTGGTTCTCGCGCCATTGTTTTAAATTCACAGAACCAAGTTTTATTAGTCAAGCACACCTACCAGCCACATTGGTATATACCTGGTGGTGGTGTAAAGAAAAGAGAATCCGCCAAAGCAGCCGTCCTACGTGAATTAAAAGAAGAAGTCGGCATAACGGTTATCGGTGAACCGGAATTATTTGGGATCTATCACCACACCTACCTTGGTGTCAGTGACTATCCAATCATTTATGTTGTGAAAAATTACTCTCTTGCCAATGCTTATTCTCCTGAAATTGAAAAAACGGGTTGGTTTAATTACGAGAGCCTACCTGACATGACAAGCCCAGGAACAAAGCGGAGATTAAACGAATATTTTACAAACTTACCACGTTCAGATACCTGGTAGCATCACTATGAAAAAAACACATAAAATAAACACTCAGATAGCAGAACATTTTAACTGGGGCACTCATTGCGATGGGTGGTTTTTAGCTAATAATCCCAATTTATGTATACTTCAAGAAAAAATGCCTGCTGGAACGATGGAAGAAAAACACTACCATGAAAAAACCTGGCAGTTTTTCTTCATTATATCCGGCACTGCAACGATGGAAATTGATAACGTCCAACACCTGCTAGGTGCTCTCGATGGCATAGAGGTGCAACCGCAGGTTCCTCATAAAATTGTTAACAACACAAACCAGGATTTAGTTTTTATTGTTGTTTCCACGCCAAACCATAAATTAGATAGAGTAAATGTAGGTAATCATACTCAAGAAAAACAGATCGAAATTAAATCGCTCATGGATTGCAAAGAACACATCCCTCAACTTGCTGAATTATGGTACGAAGAAATTAGTCGCCATTGGGCACCTAACGCCTCTATAGAAAAAGCAAAACAAAAGCTGAATGAGCATCTGAACGATAATAAAACTCCCATGGCTCTTGTTGCCCTACAGAATAAGAAACCCATTGGAATGGCGTGCCTACGTGAAAACGACGGCATACGTCCTGGAATCTCACCTTGGCTAGGAAGCTTAGTCGTACACCCCAAACACCGAGGTCAGGCCATTGGTGAAATGCTTATTGATGCCATTAAATCGCAAGCAAAAGCTCTTAATTATCCGGTTCTTTATTTGCTAGCCTTCGATCCCACTATACCAAACTGGTATACTCGGTTAGGCTGGCAGTTCATTGGAACCGATGAACTTTTTGGACATCCTGTTGCAGTAATGAGCATTTCATTATGACGAAAAACTTAATTCTCCGCCCCCTGACAGAAAGTGATATTGACGAAATCGCCTCATCTTTTAATATTATTGGCTGGAATAAGCCAAAAAGTATTTATGAAAGCTACCTGAGTGAACAATCGCGTAGCATTCGCTCTGTCATCGTAGGAAAAGAAAATGGCAAATTTTGCGGTTATGTGACCATTAAGTGGAAATCAGAATATCCCTTCTTTAACCAAAAAAATATTCCAGAGATATCTGATTTGAATGTCTTACCTCATTTCAGAAAAAATGGCATTGGAACAACACTTATCAATGCCAGTGAAGCTTTGGCGAAAGAACGTGGGTACGCCAGCATAGGGTTAGGGGTTGGCATGACGGCGGACTATGGCAACGCGCAACGACTTTATGTTCACCTAGGTTATGTTCCTGATGGACATGGCTTACACTATAAAAATAAGCCCCTTAACTATGGCGATCAAGCTACGATTGATGATGACTTAGTTATTTATCTTTCCAGATCAATATAGGAATCAACATGAGCAATATTAAAAAGATCATTGGCGATTATCAGAAGTTCTTTTCAGACCTGCTTCATCGAATGAAGAAAGCAGGCATTAATATCAATGGCATGCCACTAAGCCACTTACTGTATCGCACCGTGACCATTCCTGAATATGTAAAACTGCGTGACGAGTTAAAAAATTATTGCAGCGAGTTTGTTGAGACACAATTTAATGGCAGAGCTGTTTCTATTCTTATCTTAAGAGAACCCTTATTACTTGAGGATGGATTCACAGTCTCAATGATTGAGTTACCAGCCCCACGCTCTGTGCACATGTATCCAAGCGGCCTTGAAAGTATTGGGGTCATTGTCGGTAACCAGCTACCCAAATTCACAAATCAATACAACCATGTTTTAACTGGCATTAAAGAGCACGGACAACACTGCCAACCTGCATTTATAACATTTGATAACGACAAAACGTCTAAGTTCTACAATATCTCATTAAGAGAAATTGTGATATTACAAGGATGGGAAATCGAAAAGGTGACCGCATGAAAAACTTAAAAAAACTTCTTCCATCTGTTAACTCCGACGAAGAATATGAAGCTCTCAAACTAAATAATAAAATCTTTGAGAATGCAGCTCTCGAAATTATTGCACGCCATAACTTACCTAATGAGCCGCTTTTACCTCTTGAAGGCACTAATATTGTATTTTCTTACGGAAAGCAAAGGATCATAAAAATATTTCCCCCTCTGCATCAAAGCCACTTCGTCAATGAAGTATTAACAATGAAGCACCTTTGCAATAAACTTTCAGTTATTACCCCTACCATTGAGCATGAAGGTGAACTAGACGGTTGGCCCTATATTATAATGAGTCAATTGGATGGCACTCTTCTGGAAGGTCTGTGGGAAAAATTAGACCACAGCAACAAAGTAATCATTATTCGTGAACTTGGTTCCTTAATTCGTGAAGTGCATTCATTGCCCACCCAAGGACTTGAAGCTATTGATTGCCACTGGAAAGAGTTTATCAGCAGACAACTAAATCAATGCGTGACAAGGCATCAAGAAACGGGGCTTCCCGATATATTATTACAGCAAATCCCGAAATACCTAGATTCAATCAAAGATATTTTACCCGAGATTAAAAATCCAGTTATTTTAACTGGAGAATATACTCCGATGAACTTTTTAGTGAGGCAAGAAGCAGGGATTTGGCATATCCACGGATTAATAGACTTTGGTGATTCCATGCTAGGGTTACCAGAATATGATCTATTAGGGCCTGGTGCCTTCTTGATTCAAGGGGACAAAGTGCTTTTAAGAGAATTCTTATCTTCGTATGGCTACTTTCCCGAAGAGATGACTGCTGCATTAAGCCATAAACTGACCGCGTTAATGCTTCTACACCGCTACAGCCGTTTAAATGCACAAATTAGAATAGAAAACTGGAAGACCAAAGTAAAAAGCATGAGTGACTTAGAAAATTTGGTTTGGGGGTTTTAAATTTATTGATTTGGAATGAGTAGTTACACTTGAATTACCACAAGAATCCCATTTCAAAAATAGCACGGAGAGACACAACATGAGCACCATTAAGGAAAGTGCCGAAAAATTAAATTTAAAATTGAAGGAATACCTTGATAAAAATCAAGCTGCACCTAAAACTCCTCTGTGCCACTACACAACATTTTCCGGACTAACAAGTATCTTACAAGACAAAAATCTATGGCTTACCGATCATAAGTTTCTCAACGACCCATCCGAAATTGAGCATGGAAAACTTATTATTTTAAATCACATAAAAAATCATATTCCAAATAACAAACAATTAAGCCGCTTCATGATATTTTTTTTCAATGATATTATCACTAGGGGTTATAAAACATTTATTACTTCATTTTGCAAAGAAGGTGATTATTTGCCAGCATGGCGCTACTATGGTAACGATGGAGCTGGTTTCTCTATCGGCTTTAAAAAAGAATACTTCACCCCCAATCAAAATGCAGAAAAACGCAGTGCAGCCATGTTATTTGAAGTTGAGTATGAAGAAAACAGTTCTTCACAAGTTAAAGAAATATTTGAAATTGCAGATAGCGAGTTAAGCACATGGACAACTTTCAATATGCCTGAGATTGAGCCGTTTTTAGATGCACTAATGGCAACGCTATTAACCATAATTCCAAGCATAAAACATCCAGATTATAGAGCAGAGCAAGAATGGAGACTTTGTATCCCACGAATTTATTTTGAAAATGAAAATAGATGGCGTCCCTACGACTTACCAATCGAAGACCTCATTATAGATAAGGCTGACAGCACTAAAATACCGCCCTTTCTTAAAACTTTCAAACCTAGCGTACCAAGGTTAGCCTCTAATAGATTTTGTTATAGCGACATCCAAACTATCTGCGTTGGACCAAGGCTTGATTTTATCACTGCAAAAATTTCGATTGAAAAAATATTGCTCGACGGGGGCATCAGTGAATCCGAATTAAGAAATATTTCTATTCTAAAATCAACTCGGCCATACCAGTAATTTAAGTCAAGTTCAAAAGATCAGATTTAAACATTAATTCCCACAAATATTGAAAATGCCGTTAAACCAAGTATAAATGAAATTGCCGAAATAGACTGCAGAACAACCATTAGACTATCTGTCCAATGCTCTCGCTGATACTTATTAACTCTTTCTAAAACTTCATAAGTAAAATATTTTATTCCATGCAATGCATGCCTCTCAACACAGACCAACGCCAATAAGATGCTTATTATCGAAATAATAAAACACCCCCATGTTAATATTATAAGGCACTTATGAATAACAGTATGATGAAGCAATTTTAAAAACGCGAATGTAAACCCTAGCGATGCGGTGGACAATCCTAAAACAGCTTTATCAAATGAAGAAGCGGCTATAAAAAACATCGCCAAATATTGATCAAACATTTTCCGATTATAGTACTTTTTATTGCTTGCCTTAGAGTCCTTATGATCTCGGTTTTCACCAATCATTTCATACCCCCCTGTGAAGAGTGTTTCTTAACCTCATTGGTTTCCTCTTTTTCTTCTTTTTCTGGCTCTGGTGTCGGAACATGAAATGGTCCCCAATTCGTAATTTTATGTTTAGGAGGATGTTTAGGGTGAGGCAAGATGGAAGGAGTTTTTTCAGACTCAATAATATTTTTCTTTTCACGCGCCTTATCAGTGGGCGGAGCAGATGGCAGAATTTTTTTTGTCATAGTGGCACCCCTCTGTTTTTAATTATAGGCCATAAAAAAGAGCCTATTATAAGGTAGGGGAACCTTTATAAATTCGACACATATTCGACACGCTGATTTTGAAATTTCGGAAACCGCTTGCAACTCATTGATTATTCTCATGCCGACGACGCGAATCGAACACGTGACCTACTGATTACGAATCTATTACACATCGATAACAAACAATATCAAACAATTTCACATATTACAACATCACCCTTTAAAAATAGGGATTTTAGTATTATCATGTGTGTCGATTAGTAACACTTAGATACAAATAAGAACAGAAAAAAGTGTACCCCGAAGTGTACCCCAGGCAAGAAAACGCGCGGGGAGGAAAAAAAATGTTTTTTGGGGCGTCACTTCTGTCACTTTCGTCACTTTTTGATTTAGAGGGCACGATGTCTAACTTTACCGACACCTACATCAAGGCTTTAAAGCCCAAGGACAAGCGCTATGAAGAATATGAAGGCGGTGGCTTCGGTATCCGTGTCACACCCAATGGTGTTAAGACCTGGATTTATCGCTATAAGATCAACGGCAAGACGGATAAGCTAACCCTGGGACACTACCCTGCTCTCAGCCTGGCTAGCGCCAAGAAACGATTTATAGAGTTAAGCGGCCTCCGCCGAGAAGGCTATAGCCCTAAAGATATCATCGAGCAAGAAGTACAAAAAGAGAACAATACCGTCACAAAATTGATAATGGCCTGGTACTTGGGCTATGCCGAAAAATTCCGTAAAAAGCCCGCCCAAATAAAACAGCAAATTGACGCCGACATTATTCCGCTTTTGGGTAACATGGCCTTGGATAAAATTCAAACAATAGACATCACCAAAGCCCTAGACACGATTGTAAAGCGCGGCGCTCCTATCCACGCAAACAGAGTACTTAGCACAATCAAGCAAGCCTTTAACTACGGAGTCAGCAGAGGTGCCTTGCCGTTCAATCCCGCCGCTAATATACGCGCCCGCGATATAGGCGGCCAAGAAAAACCGCGCGAACGTGTCCTAACTCTGGATGAAATAAAGAAGATATGGAACTTTCTGGACAGTGATGACAGCCAAATGCCTGTACATACAAAATCAGCCATTAAGGTTATGCTGCTCACTGGCGTCCGCACCTCCGAGCTTCGGCTAGCGCAATGGCATGAATTTGATTTTGAGCAATCACTTTGGACAATTCCAGCCAAACACTCCAAGGCGGGAATCATTCAAAAAATCCACTTAGCACCCCAAGTCTTGGCGTTGCTTGAAGAGCTCAAGGCAATCAGCGATTCAGACTACGTTATCTATGGCGCTGACAGTACCAAGCCCTTAACAGAAAACGCCTTAGCAAGGGCTATAAACCGCATACAAGGCCGCGTTGGCATCCCCCATTGGACAGCCCATGACTTACGCCGAACTTTCGCCACACAGCTTGGCGAGACCCTACGCATTGACCCCGTGGTCATTGAAAAATGCCTCGGTCACAAGATGCCGAGAATCATGGCAACCTATAATAAAAATGAGATGCTGCCGGAGCGCAAGGAGGCATTAAAAGCCTGGGGTAGCCATATCGAAGCCGTGACCGCAAATTCGAACATAATTCCTTTCAAACAAGCTGTATAACAGCAGAATCTCCTTGATTTTACCGAGAAAATCAGTAGACTTGCACTGTACCAGTTTTATGATACACTTAACATATAGAGTTATTTATGAATGAAGAATACATAGCCTATGAAGGGCAAGAATTTACCGTTGAATGGTATTTTAATTCCGGCGGAAAGAGCCAAGTATTAGAGTATTACAAAGCTCTCAGCATGGAAGAAAGAATAAAACTTTTGCGCCTCTTCAAGCGCATTGGCGATAGCGGTGAACTACGAGACAAAACCAAATTCAACTTCGAAGGCGATAAGATTTACGCCTTCAAACCGCAGCCATTTAGATTTTTGTGTTTCTTTTTTGATGGCAAGAAAATTATTGTGACAAATGCCTTTCAGAAGAAACAACAGAAATTGCCCAAAAATGAAAAGGAACGGGCACTCAATTTGAAAATGGACTATGAAACTAGAGTTAAGCGAGGTGACTATTATGGCTAAACGAAAATTATCGACCTTTGAACGAGAGATGAAAAATCCCGCCTTTCGCAAAGCTTTTAACGAAAGCTACAAAAGGCTACTTTTCTCTGAATTACTCATTGCCTTGATGGAAGATGATGAGAAATCGGTACGAAGCTTGGCGGAAGAAGCTGATCTATCACCGACCATCATCCAAGGGCTTCGCTCTGGAAAGCAGCATGACATCAGAATGAGTAATTTTTTGAAAATTGCTCATGCTTTTGGGTACAAAGTATTTATAGAAAAAGGTGGCGACAAAATCGCTCTTGAAGAAGAACACAAGAAATCAAAGAAAAAGGGTATTATTTTTGTTGCTGCCGAGGCTGCTTAGAAAAAGCATCCAATTACATACGTTTATCAAATGCTAAATGCTTAAAGGGAATTAATGATGCCAAATAGAGTTCTTCTCACTGGCGCTGGCTTTACTCATAACTTTGGCGGTATGCTTGCCTCAGATGTTTCTGCAAAAATATATTCTTTAATTAAGGCTAATAAACTAAAAATTTTGCTAGAAAAAACCGATTTTGAAGACGCCTATCAAACTGTTATTGAATCTGATGAATATAATTTCAACGAGAAAAATGAATTAAATACAGCGATTAAATCTGTATTTGAGCAAATAGATTCAGCATCAAAAGACGGGCTGGATAATATCAATACAATTTTTTTGCGTGATTTTATTTCATGGTTCGGTAATCCAGATGAATCAGGATTTATCTTTACGTTAAATCAAGACACCTTCATGGAAACTCATAAAGACCACTTCCTGGGCATTGCATTTGATGACCTTGCCCCTGGATCAACAATTAGCGACCACAACCTCCTATTAAATCCGTTTGATCAAAAAACAATACGTGTTGTGACATATGAAAATTTTGAAGGCTTCAGAAATGAAAAAGAAAAAGGATTCGGGAAACGAAAAAATCACGTGTTCTATATCAAACTTCATGGATCGCATAATTGGGTCATTAAAGATACCCCCGAACAATTAATGGTTATCGGACGAGACAAAATCAATAGGCTCACCTCTAACACACTTTTAAATTGGTACTTTGATATCTTTCAAACTCGAATAGCAAGAAATGACACAAAACTATTAATTATTGGCTATGGCTTTAACGACCATCATATCAATGAAACAATCTGTAAAAACGCCAATATAAAAATTTACGTCATTAACCCCGAACATCCCAAAAATTTCTTTAAAACTCTCACAGGAAAACCATTTGGAAATGAGATTAAAAAACTCATTCATGACGGAAATTACTACGACACTGATTTGCCCAAATTAATAGGAAACGGGAAGACACAGGCCAATCATTATTGGCAACAATTGCAATTTGATTTTTTTGATCGCAATAAACTATCACTCCTGCTTTAATTTAATTCACTTAGCTATTCATTTTTGATGTTTTAATTTTATGGAGCACCTTCAATGTTATTCAATGGAAAACTCTCAGGGGCGGACTTTTCAGAATTCCTCGACAAAAAGAAAATCGAGATGAAACCGTTAATTGAAAAGTATTTTGATAAGCACTTCAAACTAAACCTTTCTCCAAGCAATGAATTTCACCACATCAAGCAGTTATCTTGGTTAATAGCAATTTCCATGCTTTATCGCAGACCAGATGAAATACTGTGGGGAAAAGCACTTTATGACGAGGCTACTGACGTTTACTATACGCTGACCAATGAAGTCATGCAAAAGCTTTACCATCCTATCAAATGGAAGGTGTTGGGAAAAATACCCGGCTCACTTGACCTGTTACCGCATGAAAAAGAAAAAATTATATTCATGCTTAATGAGGAGGGCGCAAAAGGAAACGATTCTAACCCGTATAGAAACATATTCCCAAATCAGCTTGGCATTGAAGATTTTAGCATATTACGAAACGACCTGACGGTTAAATTAATAAAAGGCAGAAATAAGATGGCTGTAAATCTCGCTGCCGACCCAGTTGCTCGCGCCGACTTAATCCACTGCACAAAACGGCCATCCCTCAGCGGGCAAGATAAGTCAAAAATTATCCGGCAAGAATTGGAAGCCATCATTATTGATGGCACTCTCACCAATAATATAAATCGAAACACCCTTTGGATAGCTTTGCTCGACCGAGCAAAAAACAACCCAAAATCTGGACTGACCCTATCCAGCAGAAACACGGTTAAAGAAAAGGAAACCTCCACCGAATGGACTCTCGACCGCGCCAGAAGTCATCTCGACAAAGTTAGTAAATGGCATGCTGAATCTCTTGTTGGCTAAAATTTAGCCGAAAAACCTGAAAAATCTGAAATACCTGAAAAATTGCACTCTATGCAATCTTATTTGAGACCATTTGATAGTAGACCACAACCACCGTGGAGGAAGCACAAATGGTCAAGACCCTTAAACCTAAAATTTATTTCATCGGCGACGCCGAGCAAGTCATTGGGCGTCATCGTCTGACATTGCGTCGAATGTGGATGCGCAATGAATTCCCCAAACCGACCCTCATAAATAACCGCTTAGCTTGGCGGGCAGACGTTATTGAGGAATGGATTAACAAGAATTTACTAGGAGCCACCAATGAAAATTCACCGACGTAAATTTCTTGCCAAAAATTACCCAAAGTCTCAACTGAAGTTAAAAGCTATAATAAACGAAGGCGCATTTAACAGATTGGATGAGCTAGCTCAATTACAGCCCTATTTTGATAAGCCTCACTTCAGGCTAGACAACCACAAAATAATTAACGCCCCACTCCGAAAAAGTAAGAGGCGCTAATTAGTGATGCTCATCAAAACTGCCAAACAGTCTCAACAAGCAGCAAGGACAAAATTATGACGGATCTTACAACAATTTTGAAAAATTTAGTAGTGGCCTATTCGCCTGCCGGTGTAACTCAAGCACTAGGATTTATTAATATTAATGGCCTAGCGCTATTAGATCGCATCCGACAGCCAACAATAGGGAAAAAGGATGGAGAGCATTTTCTAAGGTGTAGCCTGGCTACCGATGAATCTGGGAAATGTTTAGCACGCTCCGATGCCAACAGCTCGAGCCTAGCTAATCTCTTAATAATCGATTGCGATAAGCGTATTGACGCCAATGGAGAAATATTAGAAGGCGCCCCTGACCCTCATAAGATAAGCCAAGCCCTACGCTCTAGGCACATTGGCCATATTCTTTATGGCTCATACTCTCACTACGTTGGCAACATAGGAAATAGATTCAGAATCGCCATTCCCACCGAGAAGGCGTATAACAAAGAGCAATTACCACCAACCCTTGAAGCAACAATATCGCTTATAAACTCAAACCTGGATGGCGAACTGCTCTGTAATGTGAAGGAAAATAGCACCTGGTCACAACCTTGGTACACTCCAAGAAAACCTACTGATTCATTTGTGGAAACTCTATTTATTGAGTATATGGAAGGCAATGCAATTAGCATCACTGAAAAACCAGATAATGCCCCACTCAAGCCTCAAAAGCGAAAAAAAGAGATAAACCTCAAAGACGGGGTTATCTCCCCGATTCTGGACTTTAATGAACAATGTCCTCTCAAAGGTCTTTTAATTCAATATGGTTATAAAAAAGTTTATATCACCAAGGAGTATGAAAAATGGCTAAGTCCTCAGTCAAAATCAGGTATAGCCGGAATAACAGTTAGTGAAAATAAATTTTTCAGCCATCACAATGATGAATTTAACGACGGCTACTGGCATGACGCCTTCGACCTAATGCGAGTCCATGAAGGATTAAGCAATAAAGAAGCCATCAAACGAGCCGCTCAAAGTGCCCGAGTGCCAGATGGACGAACAATAGACCAACACAACAAGAGCCTGGCAAGCAAGACCAGAGACAATGCTAAAACTTCAAAAATCATTCCACACACAGAGATTTTAAATCAACTGCTGCAAAAGATAACATCGATCAATTTTAGAAAAAAAGCAAACATTAAAGGAAATGAAAAATTAAAACCAAACCATTTTCAGATAATCGCTATTGAAACAATATTAGAGCTTGCAAAACTACATAATTGGGGTATTTGTCGAAACCATGACTTTGTTTACTTATACAACGGCGCCTATTGGAGCCTTATAGGAATTGAAGAGCTTAAAGCATTTCTCGGTGAAGCCGCAGAAAAAATGGGCATTGACAGATATACCGCTCGGCATTTTTATTTTAGAGAGCAGCTATACAAGCAGTTTATTGCCTTGGCTCACCTACCAAAACCAGAACAACCAAAAGATGTCGTCTTCATTAACCTCAAAAATGGCACCTTCGAAATCACGCCAACTAGCACCCGATTAAGACTTTTCAGCCGCTCAGACTTCATCACCTATCAACTTCCCTTTGCCTATAGTCCTACTGAAAAAGCGCCTCAATTTGAGTGTTATCTAAATAAAGTCTTACCCGATAAAAAGTTACAAGCTATCTTGGCAGAATATTTAGGGTATGTTTTTATTCGCCCCAGCACCTTAAAGCTTGAGAAAACTCTACTCTTGCATGGCAAGGGCGCTAATGGAAAATCTGTTTTCTATGAAATTGTCAGAGCTCTTTTTGGGGAGCAAAATACATCAGAATACTCCCTTCAAAGCCTCACTAATGACAATGGTTATTACAGGGCTATGATTTCGCATAAGCTAGTAAATTATGCCACCGAGATAAACGGAAAATTAGAAACATCCATTTTCAAGCAGTTGGTCAGTGGCGAGCCCGTTGAAGCAAGGCTTCCCTATGGCAACCCCTTCACAATAACTGACTATGCGAAGCTGATTTTTAATTGTAACGAGCTTCCGAAAGACGTTGAACAAACAGACGCCTATTTTAGACGGGTTTTAATCGTTCCCTTTTCTGTCGTGATCCCCGAACAAGAACAGGATAAAGAACTGGCTAAAAAAATTATTGATGCTGAATTATCCGGCATCTTTAATTGGGTACTGGAAGGGCTTAAACGTCTTTTAGCTCAGAAGAAATTTACTGACAGCGAAGTGGCTCGCCAAGCTCGGGAGCAATACAGAAGAGAATCAGACAGCGCACAGCTATTCATAGATGAAACTGGCTATTCTTCCAGCGCCACTGGATTCGTCGCCTTAAAAGATTTATATCCAGAATATCGAACCTTTTGCCTTGATGAAGGATTTAAGCCCGTCAACAGCACAAACTTTAAGAAAAGACTTGAGAACCTAAATATTGTGATTGAGAAAAAAAGCTTGGGGAAGGTTGCCTTTATAACAAAAAACCACCCTCCAAGCGCTTACAGCCAAGCTAGTGAAGGTTGGTGACAGTAGTGACAATTATGACGGCTTAAAAAAACATTTTTATGGAGAGCATAAGATGACCCAACCACCCAAAGAAGTCAGTAAAGCAGCCGATACAAATATAGACAAACCTGAGCAGTCTGATCTTGAATTTACCGAAAAATTACTCCGACTTAACGTCATTGCTTGTAGCACGTTAAATCGAGAGAACCTGGACGTCAAAGAGGCTGTAAAAGATTGTCGCGGCGGCCTTAAAGCTCTTGGAGCAACCCAGGGTCTTCAAGAAATGTTAGCTGCGCAAATGCTAGCGGTGCATGAATTACAACAGGTTTCCATGGCCATGGCCAGCCGGGCTGAGAGCACGCCATTAAGGCAATACTTTACAAATACATCTATAAAGCTAGCCAATACCTTTGTCCAACAAGCCTCCCTGTTAGCCAAGCTTCAAGGTAATGGGGGGCAAAAGATTATAGTTGAACACGTTGACGTTCATAACGGCGGTCAAGCGGTGGTCGGTGTAGTTAATACCCCTGCAAACCCCACTCATGAGGTAAAAAAATGAAAACGAGCTCTTGTACCGAGAAAAAGCAGTACGCTTTTAACAAAGCTCAGAGATGCGGAGCTCGTACAAAGCGAAACAATGGCAAGCCTTGTCGCTCCCCTGCCGTTCGTGGCAAAAATCGCTGCCGAATCCACGGGGGCGCTAGAGGTTCAGGAGGGCAAAAGGGAAATTCTAACTCCCTAAAGCATGGCCATACTACAACCACATCTAAATTATTTAGGGAAAAAGTGCGCACACTGCTTAAAAATAGCAAGGAATTAATAACGGCACTTGGTTAATTATAGATATAATTAAAAATGCAGCATGTTAAGTACCTACTCAAGGAAGGGGTTAAAATGAAAATAAAGCTATCTGTCGGTCTTAAAAGCACCGCCTGTTTTCTCACCCTTCTCCTAGGGCTTATTATTACCCATCAGACATTAGCTGATACAAATTTAGAGGAAATTTCATTTGAAGCACTCGCCCTAAAAACTGAAGTAATGCCCCGCAGCAAGAGATTAGATCAACTTAAATTAATTGAATTAACCATTACCTCCCTCAATTCAGTAATACCAGCCCCCACTCCTGAAGAAATTAAATGGATTGACTCTGAGAAAGCTGAGATCAACCAAACTGGAGATGAAACAATTTCAAGACCTAGAGAAGCCAGGCTATACTCGTCTACGCCCTATAAGGAAAATGAAGCAAAATCGATTCTAAATTCAGGTTTATTTTGGATTGGAAAAATTAGACAAGCCAATGATATCAATGCTGAAATGGTTTATTGGGTGAAGCTAGCTCTTGCCGTTAGGGATTACAACACTATAAATGAGGCACTACAGACAATTGGCAATATTCCAAAGAAAAAACTGGATGCGCTTTATCTCGAAGCTGCCTTGCTTGACACAGATGGAACTTTTACAGTTTTAGATCGGATCGTCATCCCTTATCTTCAGAATTCAAAATTAAGCAATTACACTGTTATTTTAGACAAAAAACAACCCTAGCGCGTTAAAGGACAGGAAAAATGTTAAGCGCAGAAATTCTTGAAAAAATTAAAAATGAATATCGATTTTTTATTGAAATTACCTTTGTATACTCTTTGCTTCTAGCAACTGGATATGCAATAGGATTCTGGTCAACATTCAATGTTAATATTTTTCCATTCTTAAACTTGTCCGATCTAATAAAATCTACTGCATATCCTTTGCTGTTAATAATGCCTTACATGGTGATTCAATGGTTTATCATAGAATTAAACCGGAAAGCCGCCTTTCCGCTATTAAAAAAAATGAGACCTGAATACAAGAATTTAATTCCACCGATTTTAATGTTAATTTCCATTTTAATAGGAGCTTTTCTTAAAATTCTCACACTAACCTTAATTTTTGGCATCCCCACGTTAATACTAATAATAGTCTTACTAAAAGATAGAGCTGAGGCTTCGATGATTAAAACTATTCGAGTCCTACTTATGCTCGGTATTTTTATTTGTTTTTCTTACGATTTAGGAAAGTACAACTCGAAAATGATTTTTGACAATAAAGAATATTCATATTCATTTTTTGACATTGGGAAAAATAAAGAACAATTCAAATATATTGGCTATATCAATAATCATTACTTTTTTATCAATCTAAACAACACTCATCTATTAATAAAAGATAACTTAACCCAATTAATTCTCGAAAGATATTTAAAAAAATATACCCAAGACAATAGCGCGATTGGATTTACTTAAAACCACTGCTCTCAAACAAAATGACATCGTAGAGTTTCAGCTTGAACCCGAGCATGCAATACGCTTCAATTTTATAAAAAATATCTGCCATCTTCAGCCGGTGGTTTTTTAACAGCATCAATCCAGTTATTCATCGTTTATCCTTATCTGCCTTGAATATCTCGACATCACCTGAATATAATTTCGTGAATTCTTTAATCGTTTGTTCAGTAGGAGAATGGCCACCTATTAAAGTGGCTATCACTATGGCCTGGTATAAATCGCCTAAATCATTATGATGCCGTTCAGTCATTTTTTCTAAGGCTTGACGAGAATTTATCTCTTGGTCACGGATAGCATTGGATAATTTATTACTCACATAAGAGTAATAAGCAATTACAGCGGTAGCGAAAGCTGTTACACCCGAAGAAATAGCTAGCCAGTCCATGGAAGCATCCCTGTATCCCAAAGCACCAGTATATCAAATAAAAATAGCCTAGCATTTTGGGGTAAGTGTACCCCAAAGTGTACCCCGAAAAGGCTTTCCAGGGAGGAAGATCTGAGCGACAAACTATATCTTACTGATTAATTGTGATTATTCTCATGCCGACGACGCGAATCGAACACGTGACCTACTGATTACGAATCAGTTGCTCTACCAACTGAGCTACGTCGGCAATGAAATGTGAGTATAAGAAAAATCTTACCATTCTGCTACCTTAAAATTAACAATCATCAGATCGAGATCGGGGTACCACCCCCTTTTTGAAGACATTACAACAAGCCATCATGCATTAATTTTGAACACTATCGTCCAAAAATAGCCCAACCCCTTATAAATACAACACTTTCTCAATTGGACACCCCAGCCATTTTTCGATATAATGTTGTTAAGTTTTTGAACATTTAGAGGAGGTTTCGATATGAAGAAGTTGTTACTAACAGTGGCTGCTGCCTTAGTATTCAACGTGCCTGCATTTGCTGGAACTAACGATACTCGTGATTTCAAATCTCTGGCGCCGAAAATCCTAAAAGCGCCTAAATCGTCTACATCGTTGAAGAATCCCAAAGACGATGTGTCGATTGTTTACGGCGGCGAAGACATTTCCCGTAAGATTACGGATTTATCCGCTATAGCCTAAACAAAGCTTTTACCTTCCGAACACCCCAGTCTAACGTAGAATGGGGTTTTTTATTTTCCAGACCGTGAAAACCGCATGACTCATAAAAAACGCATTATGGTGGGCCTTTCAGGAGGTGTAGACTCCTCGGTGACGGCGCTTTTGTTAAAAGAAAGTGGCTACCCTGTGGAAGCCGCCTTTATGAAAAACTGGGAGGAAGAGGACAAAACTGGCCTCTGCCCAGCCAGTGTCGACTTTGCCGATGCCCAGGCGGTTTGTGACAAACTGCAAATTGAGCTGCATAGCATCAACTTTGCTAAGGAATACTGGGAGTCAGTCTTCACCTACTTCCTGGATGAATACCGAGCGGGACGCACGCCGAATCCGGATATTCTCTGCAATAAAGAAATCAAATTTAAAGTCTTTCTAAACTATGCCCGCCAACGCGGCGCAGAGCTGCTGGCGACGGGGCATTATGCCCGCAATCGGCTGCAGGAGGGAGAGCATCAACTCCTCAAGGGCCTGGACCCTTTAAAGGATCAAAGCTACTTTCTGCACGCCTTGAATCAAGAGCAATTATCCCAGAGCCTCTTTCCGGTGGGGCATTTAGCCAAGTCGGAGGTGCGAGCATTGGCGAAGAAAGCCGGCTTACCCATACACACCAAAAAGGACAGCGTGGGGATTTGTTTTATTGGGGAGCGGAAGTTCAAGGCTTTCTTGAATGAATACTTGCCGGCGCAGCCGGGGGATCTTGAAAGTGATGCGGGTAAGATCTTGGGACGGCATGATGGCTTGATGTTTTATACCCTGGGACAAAGGCAGGGCTTGCGGATTGGCGGGCAGAAGGATGGGGATGAAGCGCCCTGGTATGTGGTGGCGAAGGATTTGAAGCGAAATGTCCTGGTGGTGGCCCAAGGGCAACAGCACCCCCAGCTTTATACCTCGGTTTTGACGGCGGACAGGGTGCACTGGATTGGGGCGGAGCCGACGGCGTTTCCCCTGCGCTGTAAGGCGAAAACGCGCTATCGGCAGGAGGACCAAGCTTGTTGGGTAGATGTTGAGGAGGATGGGCGTTATAGGGTGCGTTTTGAGGAGTTGCAGAGGGCGGTAACGCCGGGGCAGTCGGTGGTTTTTTATGAGGGGGAGGTTTGTTTGGGGGGTGGGGTTATTGTGTAGGGCCTCCTCTCCCTAAACCCTCTCCTCCACCAAAAGCGTGGAGGAGAGGGGATTTTAGAGGCTCATTGCCTCCTTCATGTTCTTAGCATGAGGACAATAGGTTTAGAGGTTTATTGCTTCTCCAGGTTCTTGTTAAAAGTCAGGGCTGCGTTCGGATTGGTGACTATGCTATCATGATTTTTAAATTACAAGACAGAACAGGACACCTACTCTGTGGAAAATTTCTTGCTGACTGCTATCTCGCCTCTGGAAGGCCGCTATCATGAAAAAGTTCAAGAATTGCGCCCTATTTTTAGCGAATATGGTTTAATCAAGTTTCGAGTCCTCGTTGAAATTCGTTGGCTACAAATTCTGGTGGAACATGCGCATTTGCCGGAATTGCCCCGCCTTTCTCCGCACAGCCAGTCCATCCTGAACAAAATCATTGATCAGTTTTCCGAGCAAGACGCAGCGCGCGTCAAACATATTGAGGCAAGCATCAATCACGATGTGAAGGCCATCGAATACTTTCTAAAAGAACACATCATGGGAAATAAAGAGCTGGCCCAGGTCAGTGAATTTATCCACTTTGGCTGCACCTCGGAAGACATCAATAATCTGGCTTATGGGCTGATGCTGCACACAGCCCGGCAGCAGAGCATTTTGCCGTCTCTCTCCGCGCTGATCACCGAGCTCCAACGCTTCGCGCATGAATACGCTGCCCAGCCCATGCTTTCGCACACACACGGCCAACCAGCCACTCCGACCACCGTCGGCAAGGAAATCGCCAACGTCGTCGCGCGGCTCAAACGACAGGTTGAGCTGTTAATCAGCACTCCGATTCTCGGCAAATTAAATGGCGCCTCCGGCAATTACAATGCCCTGGCCTGCGCCTATCCCACGGTTGATTGGCAAAAAATCAGCATGAATTTTGTAAATCAGCTTGGCCTGGTCTGGAACCCCTACACGACCCAAATTGAACCCCATGACTACATCGCCGAACTCTTCGCAACCTTGGCGCGCATTAACACCATCCTCATCGACTTCAATCGGGATATATGGGGCTATATTGCCTTAAACTACTTCAAGCAGAAGGCCTATAGCAACGAAGTCGGCTCCTCCGTCATGCCGCACAAGGTCAATCCGATTGATTTTGAAAACGCGGAAGGCAATTTAGGCATCGCCAACGCCCTGCTAGAGCATATGGCCAACAAACTGCCGATCTCCCGCTGGCAGCGCGATCTTTCCGACTCCACCGTTCTTCGCAATATGGGCGTCGCCCTTGCCCACTCCTTGCTAGCCTATCAATCCACGCTGCGCGGCCTGCAAAAAACCGTTCCCAACCAGGAAGTCTTGCAGGCCGACCTGGAAAATCATTGGGAAATCCTCGCGGAGCCTGTGCAAACCCTGATGCGGCGCTTTGGCATCGAGCAGCCCTATGAAAAGCTCAAGGCCCTGACCCGTGGCCATGCGGTCACCAAGGCCCTGCTCCACCAGTTTATCAACGAGCAGCCCTTGCCGGATGAAGTCAAAAGACAATTGCTGGAGTTGAGACCAGACACTTATCTCGGTTATGCACCTGATCTGGCGAAACGCATCTAGTATCGCCTATCAACGTGCCTTGCTCATCTCGTTTTCAGTTTCACTGGCACAAAAACCTGAAATATGCTCCAATATCAAAAGGGAGCTAAGTCATTCAGGAATAGAATAAATGTTAGGAAAACTATACCGAAAATTACACAAGAAGATTGTTAACTGGCTCATTCACGAACCACCTCCTAGCGAGGTGCCTCCCTGTGACTTTGATCGTTTAAAATACGAAATTCGCCCCTGTGATGTTTTATTGATGGAAGGGCGCAGCCGCATTAGCCATCTCATCCGCTCCGTCATCCAAAGCCCCTGGACCCATGCCGCCCTCTACATTGGCCGTTTAAGCGATATCGAAGATGAAGAATTGCAACAGATTCTACGCGACTATGGCGTTGAAAAGGAAAACACGCGTCTAGTAATTGAAGGCTTGATGGATAAGGGCACCGTAGTTTCGCCTTTAGCCTCTTACAGACACCATCATATCCGCATTTGCCGCCCTATTGGTCTGTCAGCGGCGGACGCGCAGCTGGTGATCACCTACGCCATTCGCGCCTTGGGTGAAGGCTACAATGTCCGGCAATTACTCGACCTCGGTCGCTTTTTCCTGCCTTGGTCCATTCTTCCCCGGAGCTGGGGCTCCACCCTCTTTCGCACGCCGACTGGCGAGCCAGAAAGCGGCGTCTGTTCTTCGCTGATCGCAGAAGCTTTTTCTTCGGTGCAATTTCCGGTTTTACCTTTTGTAGAGACGCACGCGGAAACCGGTGTGGAACTTATTCAACGCAATCCTTATCTTTTCACGCCCAAGGACTTTGATTACTCACCCTATTTTGAAATTATTAAATACCCGCTCTTTAGCCCAGAAGAACCGCTACCCTATTATCGACGCTTGCCTTGGACCAAAGAAAATGTGATTTACCAAGATTATTTTGGGAAATACATGAACGTGCATGGCAAAATGAAGAAGATTAAAAAGAAACCCGCGACATTCGAGCCGCCGAAAGAACCGCCTGAGACTCCCGATGAGCCGCAGGATAACCAGCCTCCGGAAGATAAGCAGAGCTAAGGCAGTCGCGCTCTTTCTAGTAATCCGCCTGCAGCACAAAATAGAGTATTGCGCTCATCAATGAAAAAATTATAAGCCCGCACATAATTCGCTCGCATTATTAATGATTAGACGTTGATCTTCTTTTTTAATCGAAGGCGATTTACGCAAGTCCAACAAATGTGCCGTGTTCGCCAGAATAAACTGAACATTCAGCTTACTTGCCAAACGCAGAACTTCCGTGCGCACTTTGCCCATAATTAACCACTGGTCTTTTTTCGAGATATTTAAGCGATCGCCAATGCGCGTTAAATTCTCACGTGCTTCCTGATAATAGCTGTCAGCAAGCATGATCATTGAGGGAATATTAAAATAACAGGTGGGCAAGGTGGGGATCACATGCACCAAACTGACTTTAAAGGATACGGGCACAATTTGCGGCGTCCTGACTGCCTCTTGCACCTGCACGATTTCCTCATCGGTTACGGCGTTTGTCACTAATAATACGTGTTTTCTCTGTTCCATGGCTGCTCTCTCCTTAGATTAGCCTCTCTAGAAGAAATCTTGATTTTCTTCTAGGGATTCTCATCATGACACGATTAATCACCAATAAAAATTGGGATTTTCCCGCAGAAGAAGGTCGACAAGCCTCAGGAAAGCTAGGGTTTTTACCAATGGAATTGAGGGGGAAAGTGATTATATTGAACAGAACACGGGATTATTGGATATAAACGAATCACTCCTCGGTTGCGGTTTCCTCCACATTATTCGCGAGCACCAATTTGACGAGTTCCGGCACGGACTTCACGCTCATTTTCTTCATCAATGAGGCGCGGTGCGCTTCGACGGTTTTGAGGGAAATTTTCAGTTCGGCGGAGATAACTTTGTTGGCTTTGCCGGCCACAATGCCCTGCAAAACCTGCGCTTCGCGCGTCGACAGCAAAGCGAATTTCGCGTGCGCCTCCGCCGATTCCTGCAGCTTGTCACGGTTGGACTTATCGGTGCGAATCGCCTTATTAATGCTCTCCAGAAGAATTTGATCATTGAAGGGCTTGGTCAGAAAATCCACCGCGCCGGCCTTCATCACGCGCACCGCCAGGGGCACGTCGCCATGGCCGCTGATGAAAATAATTGGCGGCACTGATACACCTTGCTCACTGAGCTCATTGAGCTTGATTTGCAGCTCTGGCCCGCTCATGCCCGGCATGCGCACGTCCAGCAATAAACAGCTGGACGTCTGCGCGTCATATTCAGCGAGAAAATCCTGGGCACGCGTATAGGTCTTTACTTTAAAGCCCACGGACTCAATAACCCAGGACAGGGATTCCACCATTGCCTGATCATCATCTATGACATACACAATTGATTCATCCGCCATGTCAGCCTCCTATTCAATCGGTAAGGTAAATCGAATCCAACTATTATTACTCGTGTTCGGATTAATAGTGAAAACGCCGCCGTGCGCTTCAATAATGGAACGGCAAATCGCCAGCCCCATACCGCGGCCGTGGGCTTTGGTCGAAAAGAAGGGTTTAAAAACCTTGTGCACCACTTCCTTGGAGAAGCCCGGTCCGCTGTCGTTCACGGTAATCGCCACGGTATCTTTATTGAGTGTCGCCGTTTCAATTTTAATCCGTCTCGCGCCCGGATTGATGTCACGCATGGCGTCAATTGCGTTTTGCAGCAAATTCAACATCACTTGCTGCAATTGGATGCGATCGGCTGAAATGAAAGGCAGGTCTTTTTCAAAAGCCAGATCCACCTTGGTTTTGGTCGAAGTGAAATCATGACGAATCAAGCTCACCGTCTCGCGTAAAATGCTGTTGATTTTGCAGGGCGTTTTAACCAACTGCCCCTTGCAGAAAAAATTCTTGAGGCGCTGAATTACTTCGCCGGCGCGTTCGGCCTGGGTCACGGCTTTTTCCATGACCTCGGTCAATAGCGGCGCGTCATGCTGTCCGCTTTGCAAATGCCGCACACAGCCGCGCGTGTAATTAATGATAGCGGAAAGCGGCTGGCTGATTTCATGCGCCATTCCCGAGGCCATTTCCTCCATGGTACTCAAACGAAAGACGTGCGCAAGCTGCTGCTTGCGCATGCCGACTTTTTTGTCCAAGACGTGGTCAGTCACGTCCCGCGAAGCCGTCTGGATTTCGCGGATTTCCCGGGTATCCTCGTCGCAAATCAGGCGAACCAGCGTTTCAAACCAGCGGTATTCACCTTCCTTGCGGCGCGCCCGATAAATCACCGTGGTATTGCTTTTCGTTTCGCGATGCCGGGAATTGAAAAGCGCTTTTTTTAGCTTGGTGACGTCATCGTGGTGGGTATATTTGAACGCGCTTTTTCCGATGAGTTCCTCGGGTTTATAGCCGAGAAGCGTCCTGCAAGAAGGCGAAACATAGAGATAGGTGCCATCGGCCGCAACCCGCGCGATGATGTCGGTCGCGTTTTCCGCCAACAGACGAAAACGCAGCTCGCTTTCCCGTAAGTCTCTTTCCAATTGTTCGCGGAAGGTGCTGTTTTTCGTATAAAGCGGATAGAGGGCTAGAAGCCCCGCCACGCTTTGGCGATAATTGGCCCCGAGGCTTTCCGCCGTCGCCTTTAAGTCATTTTCAACGACCTTGAAGGCGGAAATATTCTGATGAATCAGCAAAGCCGCCGTTTTACCCTGCGCCGGGTTTGTGAGCAAGGTAGCGCTGGTACGGCAGGTTCCCTTGGTGCCGTTTTTGCGGAAAAAAACCGTCTCCGCCAGCCACTTTTTATGGAAAGGCAGGGTTTCCTTGATAATTTTAGGGAAGGGGTAGTTACGGTCATAGACCAGATTAATGGAGCGTCCCAGGACTTCTCTTTTGCTGTAACCAAACAGGGTCGAGGCACTTTGGTTCCAATCCAGTATGCGTCCAGCTTTGTCGAGTATTACTGCACTCTCAGAAATCGCTTCAAAAAGCGATTGAGCATAGTCCATCCATGGTCTCCCGTTTTATTGACTCACCGCTAACGCCATTCATTTCCTATGAATTGCTTTTGGTTTATATTACACGAAATTGCTTTACAAACCTAAGGGATCGTCCATATGGCAGCAGCAAAAGATAATAAAATACACATACTTGGCATTGGCGGCACATTTATGAGCGGAATTGCTTTGCTGGCACAGGAAAAGGGGTACAACCTTAAAGGCTCGGATAAAAACCTTTACCCGCCGATGAGCACGCAACTGGCTCAAAAAGCGATTCCCTTTTGTGAAGGTTATAAACCCGAAGACCTTGACGCCGACACCCAGCAAATCATCGTCGGCAACGTGGTTACACGCGGCAATCCGATCATGGAACAGGTCCTGGCCGACCATCGCCCCTATCTCTCCGGCCCGCAATGGCTGGCTGAAAATATTCTCCGCGACCGCTGGGTCATTGCAGTCTCCGGCACCCACGGCAAAACGACGACAACCAGCCTTGTCACCTGGATTCTTGAATACGCCGGCTTCAATCCTGGCTTTCTGATCGGCGGAATTCCGGAAAACTTTGGCGTCTCCGCGCGGCTCGGTTCTTCACCCTTTTTCGTGATTGAAGCCGATGAATATGACACCGCCTTTTTTGATAAGCGCGCCAAGTTTGTGCACTATCATCCGCGCACGCTGATCCTAAACAACCTGGAATTTGATCATGCCGACATTTACCCCAACCTGGAAGCCATTCAATTGCAATTCCATTATTTGCTGCGCACCATTCCCAATAATGGCTTAATCATTCATCCCGACCAGGACGCCAACCTGACGAAAGTCCTGGAAAAAGGCTGCTGGACGCCTTGCACCACCTTTGGCAGCGAAAACAGCGCCTGGCAGGCCCGTCTCTTAAGTAAAGACGGCAGTGCCTTTGAAGTGCTGCAGCAAGGGAAGGCGGTCGGCACGGTGAACTGGGCTTTATTAGGCAAGCATAACGTCGACAATGCCCTGGCCGCGCTCAGCGCCACCGCGCACGCCGGTGTCAAACTCGAGACCGCCATCGAAGCCCTGGCTCATTTTAAAAACGTGAAACGCCGCCTGGAAATCAAGGGCGAGCTCAAGGGCGTGACGCTCTATGACGACTTTGCCCACCACCCCACCGCGATTAAAACCACCCTCGCTGGTCTGCGCGCTAAGGTCGGCGCGGATGCCCGTATCATTTCAGTGCTGGAATTTGGCTCTTACACCATGCGCAGCGGCGTGCATAAAGACCATATTCAAGCGTCGCTGGTGGATGCAGATATGATCATCTGCAAACAACCGCAATCTGAAGACTGGGGCTTGGCGGAGGTGCTGAAGACCTGTTCGCAGCCGAACAAACTCTATACCGACGTGGATACACTGGTGAAGGAATTGACGCCGCAATTGCGCGCCGGTGACCATGTGGTCATGATGAGTAATTCGGGTTTTGACGGGATTCATGGGAAGTTACTACGGGCGTTAATGAGCTGAGTTTTACGTTGTAGCTCTTGTCATCCTGAACGCAGTGAAGGATGACAGAAGCATTCAGGAGGACTAGAGCTACGCAGGAGGACAAAATTAACCGAACGCTGCATTAGCTTTGTGAAGACGTCCAATCCGCATCAAAAATATCCACGAGTTGATTAATGATGGCTGGATCGTTCGCCAAAACAGATAATTCCCGGTTTTTATCTAAAGAGGGTTGGGTAAAATTAATCGAGCCCAGCATGGCTGCTTTTTTGTCGGCTAGCAGAACCTTGGCGTGAATCACCAGCCGCTTGTCCAGGGTCAACTGGACACCGGCGCGCTGCAGATAATCCCACTTTTTTCCGGGTTGCGAACCCGAGGTTAACAGGCGGACCTGCACGCCCCGACGCGCCGCAGCAGCCAGAGCGCCGACCACTTGATAATCCGTAAGGCCTTGGGCGTATACTTTGAGCTCGCTCTTTGCGTTGTTGATGAGGCTCAGGATTTTTTCCCGGCTATTATCCGGGCTCCAAATCAATTGGGGCGAGTGCGGGGCAGCTTTCTTATTCTCCCAATCGGCGTTGAACACACGTTGAATTTCCTGCACCTGCTCGGGGTCATCGATAACCAAGCCAAAATTACGCTCATTTTTAAAGGCTGAGCGCGTAAAGTTAAAAGAGAGAACCAAAGCCTTGTGCTGATCGAGCAAGAGTGTTTTTTGGTGCAGCAAGTAAAAGGTCGATGGCGCGAAGGTCAAATTAAGATGTGAGGCGGAAAAACGGTGTATCGCCGGTGCATTTTCATCGATGTTACGGTAGGGATAGTGCTGCAAAAGGATGCGCACCGCTTTGCCCTGTTCTTTCGCTTGAATAAAGGCCTGCATCAACTCAGGATCGGTGAAGCCATACATCGCGAGATCCACCGAAGTATGCGCTTGCTTCAAAGCGTCCAAAATTGGCTGCCTTCCCTGCTCTGGCTCGACGATCAAAAGCGCGGCGGCAAGCGTCGGCAGCGTGAAAAGAGAAAACAGCGCCATCACAGCGGCAGAAAGAATTTTTCGTGCACGCGCACTCAGCATCAAGAGCCAAAGAGTTTTTCGGACAAGCACATTCAGCATAAAGAACCTTGGATTGTAAATCTCACTCGACAAGTGACCGACCGGCAAAGGCATGAGCGAGCGTTCCGCCGTCGATAAACTCCAGCTCGCCGCCCAGCGGCACACCGTGAGCGATGCGAGTCACTCTAACAGTGGGAAATTGCTTTGCTAAATCGGAAATATAATGCGCCGTTGCCTCGCCTTCAACCGTTGGATTCGTCGCGAGAATGACTTCGCTAATGCTTTTTTGATTCAGGCGCTGCGCCAGCTCTGGAATGCCGAGCTTGTCCGGGCCAATGCCATCCAGCGGCGACAAATGCCCCATCAGGACGAAATAAAAGCCTTTATAAAGCCCCACTTGTTCCAACACCAGCATGTCGATGGGGTTTTCAACGACGCAGAGCAGGGCGCTGTCACGCCGCGGCGCGGCACAAACCTCGCAAAGATCGAGCTCACAGAAGGTGCGGCAAAGGCGGCAATGGCCAATGCCGTCCATCGCGAGCGTGAGGATTCGCGCCAGTTGCTTGCCACTTTGCCGGCCACGCATCAACAATTGAAAAGCCATGCGCTGCGCTGTTTTGGGGCCGACGCCCGGCAAACTACGCAGACTCTCGATGAGCTCTTCCAGCAGTGGACTAAAACGCATATCCGCCTTCTATCGTGTACCGCCTTTACTTCGCGTCAGTATCCGTCAAATTGTCCGGCAATTTAATGCCCGCGAGACCTGATACTTTATCGCGCATATGTTTTTCGATTTTATCGGCGGCGTCATTGATGGCGGCTGCGATCAAATCTTCGATAACGGATTTTTCTTCTTTTAAGACGGAACTATCCAGCACCACGCGGCGCGCGTAATGGTGGCCGGTCATGGTGATTTTCACCAAACCGCCGCCTGATTGGCCGGTGATTTCGGTTTCCATCATTTGCTTTTGCATGTCCTGCAATTTTTTTTGCATTTCTTGCGCTTTTTTAATCAGGTCAGAAAAACCTGGCTGTTTATCGTCTACACCTTTGTTCATGATCGGTAACTCCTAGTAAGATGCTGGGATTTTAGCAAAGAAACACGGGGGAAAACAGATGCTACGGGCTAAAAAAACCATGAGCGAGTAAAATGCTCCTCTACCCCCCACTGCTATTAAGTTAAGCTCGTCATTACAAGCAAAGCGCGGCAACCCAAAGGATCTTTAAAAGGTGGCGCCTATTCCCCCACCTCCAACGACTGCGCGTCCAGGGTTGCATTAAACAAACTTTTGATCTTTTGCACCCCGGGGGCCTGCCGCATCGCTTCCAAAGCAGCGGCACGACGCTCTTGTTCTTCTTTTTCAAATTGCTTGGCTGGCGTATGCACTTCCTCTTCGGTGACAGCAATATTGACCTTCAGCGACTTGTCAAAATGCTTGCTCAGCGCCTGCTCCATCCGCTCAACCAGTTTGGGACTCATCATCGGTTTATAACTGGCAGCCAAAACCAAATTCACCTGCTTATCTAGGATTGACTTCAATTTGCAATTCAGCGCCAACGCATAGGCCACTCCAGTTAAGCCCAGCTTGGGCAAAAGATCACGCCACTCCAGCGACGCAGGATCGGTGACCTGGGGTGCTTCCGCCCTCACTTCAACACTGTGTGCTTGGACTGCCTTCACTACAGGCACCGGCATCGCCGCCATTACCGTTTGCGTTTGTGTTTCTCTCACCGGTTTAAAAGCCAACATACGCAGCATCAACATTTCGAAGCCTTGGGCCGGCGAAGGTGCGAAAGGCAGGTCTTTTTGACCTAGCAGCGCGATCTGGTAATAAAGCTGCAATTCCTCCGCAGAAAAGAGACGCGCTAACTCTTGAATGCGTTCACTCGGCTGCTGCGCCGGTACCACCTGATAAACTGCAGCCTGGTGTAGGCTTAAAATCATTTCTGCCAGCACTTGCTGATAATCCGGCGCGCGTTTCTGCAAATCGGTCAGAACGCGAAAGAGCCGCTGACCATCTCGGGCAGCCAGGGCTTGCAAGAGATGGGCCACTTCATCTTGGGTGATATAGCCAAGCATTTGGTTGAGCTCGTCGTAGCTGAGCTTGCCCTGACAATAGACCAGGGCTTGGTCCAGCAGGCTTAAGGCGTCGCGCATGCTGCCATCGGCCGCGCGGGCCAACTGGGCCAGTGCCTGGGATTCACAAACCACCTGCTCGCTGTCGCAAATGCGCTGCAATTGGGCCACAATTTGCTGCGGCTCAATATGCTTCAAATGAAATTGCAGACAACGCGAGAGAATAGTGATCGGCAGGCGCTTGGGTTCAGTGGTTGCGAAGATAAACATGACCTGCGGCGGCGGTTCTTCCAGTGTTTTTAACAGGGCATTGAAGCTGTGCCCCGACAGCATGTGAACTTCGTCGATGAGATAAACTTTATAACGCCCCTGGACTGGCGGATAGGCGACATTTTCAAGCAGCTCACGGGTGTCCTCGACTTTGGTGCGCGATGCAGCGTCGATTTCATAAAGGTCTAAAAATTGGCCAGCGTCAATGGCGCGACAGATATCGCAGGTGCCACAAGGCTTGGAACTCAGGGCGACTTCGCAATTGAGGCATTTGGCAAAAATACGGGCCAAGGTGGTTTTACCAACGCCGCGTGTACCTGCGAAGAGGTAGGCATGGTGTAGACGGTTTCGATCAAGGGCATTGGTAAGAACGCGCAGCACGTGCTCCTGGCCAACGAGGTCCTGAAAGGCCCGCGGTCGCCATTTTCGCGCAAGGACTTGATAGCTCATACAAGCATATTCCTTGAAAGAAATAAAGCAGCCAGTCGAGCCACACTTCGGCGCCCGAATCTGCCGCTACCGTTGCTTCCTTCCGGACCTGGCGGGGTTTACGGCATATCGTCGCGAAGGGACCCAACTCGCTGCTATTTACCCATTGTATTAACCTAAACTGTTCTGCCCTCCCCAACAAGCAGGGAGAGCAAAATTTGGCGGAGAGAGAGGGATTCGAACCCTCGGTACGGCTTTCACCGTACACACGCTTTCCAGGCGTGCTCCTTCGACCGCTCGGACATCTCTCCTTGGCGATCGATGCTGCCGTAGGTTAAACCAGATTGGGATGGAGTGCAAATAGAAGTTTAATGGGGGCTTGTTGGCTTGTAGCTGAATCCTAAATCAGAAGTATCGTCATAATCATCGCCCACGCCCACGCCCACGCCCTCGCCCTTAGCCAAGTGATGCTGCGGCTCGTCGTCGTCATGCTCCGTTATAACATACCCATAGGCTGGATCATCAGTCCGCTTACGTGATGATGCTCTATCCTCTAGTTGAATAGGCTTACTGGCTTCTTGATTCGCGATAACAGCATTTTTTTCCGCCTGCTTCGCCGCCCTCTCCAGGCCCGACAAAGGGTGACTCCACAGCGTGAACTGGATGCCCAAGTAGCCAAAGGCCGCTCCACCGAGCGTCGCGCCGACTGCACCGATGGCATTGCCAAGCGTAATGGCCGCGAAGGCGCCCAGGGGAGGGGCAAAAACACCGATCATGACGCCGATAAAGACACCCAGTGCGGCTCCGATAAGGCCGCCCATAATCCGGCCAAGGCGAGACGATTGATTCATTGCGGGCCGGGCTGCACTGATGAAGTCTTTTACGTGGTCTGGCTTCACCGTATTGCCTGCCACCTGTACTGCTAAGGTTTTTGCGGCTTTTGCACAATTCAGAGCCTCCGAATATCCTATTATCCCGCTCTCAATGTCCGCCACCATTCGGGCTTTTGCCGCCACTAAATGCCTTCTAAAAGCCTGAGCACTCTTAGTGGTGAGCGGAGAGAACGCGGCAGCAGCATCCTCTGGAAACAGGGCGATCGCCTCACTAAAGAGATCTGCGATTTTCTGACGAAGAGAAACGCAGCGTGTTGCAACTATTAACTGTACTAAAGCATCAATAGCTTTATTGTCTCTAGCCGATACACAAATAGAGCGGATGTCATCCCGGTTAAGGTTTGGGGCACGGTGGTGCCTCTCGTCCTCTGCCCTCTGCAGCTGGGCTTTAATTCGAATGATCTGATCGCCTGTGAGTCTATCCGCTTTCGATTCGTCTGCTTCGCCTGCTTTGTTGACTACTAAAATTGGAACAGTGTCGGAACCTGCGTGCGCCTTAAGGGCCTCACAAAAGCGATTAATCTCCGCCTGCAGATCCTCATCATAAGGACGAGTGGCATCCACAACAAAAGCAACCAGATTTGCGGTACCGAAATACGCCTTGGTATAAGGTGCAGCGCGTGGACCGCCAGCCAAATCATAGAGTTCCAGCTCCATCGACTGTGCTGGGTTACCATTCCGGCTGGGAATCGGCGCTCTGAGAGCGTCAGATTCGACTCCGAGCGAGGGTACATACTGAGTAGAAAACGTCCCCTCTACAATTCTTTTGCTCAGACTGGTTTTTCCGACTCCTTCTGCTCCAACAAAGACAACTCTACTGAGCAAATCAGCAGGCCTATCACGAAACACATCATGACGAATAACAGGACGCCCATCACCCGGCGCCGGAACAGCACGCTCGGAATAAGACTCTTCATCAGACTCCTCATCAGACTCCTCATCAGAAGAGGATCCATCACCAGGTCGATTATCAGCACACATTTCAAACTCAATACTAGCAGGGTCAGCAGCAGGCTTATCAAAGCCAACAATACGCTGCCCCGCTTTCAAACCAGTAGGACTACAACGAGGCATATCTTTAGACTCATCAGCTAGATCGGTATCTAATAACACAGTCTCAATAGGATCATCTGAACTCTCTGGACCACCTGGACCCACGCCAGGGTGAGCAACAGCCCGTTTAGGGGCGGGAATTAGCTTTGCTTTTTGATAAATTGTCCTGGTTAATGGCTGCACACCCTCCCGCGTTTGCGCCGAGGTAAAAATCACGCCCTCTGAACTCACTCCCAAATCACTGTGAAGCCTTAGGATTTCATCTGCAGTAAGATTGATATCCCCTGCTTTTTTAGGTTTTCTCAAATTTTCAGCTGCTTGAGCCGCATCATCAGGATATGCAGATATCCTTCCATCAGCCTCATGCCTTCGTATCCTTTTGTTGATCACTAAAATACGATGTATCTCAGAAGGCAGTGCGCGGGCATCTTCCACCATGCGTGCTCGATCTGCCTTTGTTAAAATATCATCGCCATCAACCACGAAAACAACAATATTAGCTTTCGCGAAATGGGTCTTTGCAATTGAACGAAACATTTCCTGACCGGAAAGATCCCAGACGTTAAATTGAGTCGGATGGGAAGGATCCTGCTCCTTAAATATACCAAAATCAACTCCCACCGTTGGAGTGTAGCGCTTTGAAAGCGGCACCGCAGCACCCGTCTGTCTGGCTAAGATGCTTGTTTTTCCGCTCCCTTCCGGGCCCGTATATACCACTGTTAATACACGTTCTTGTTGTGCTTTCTGCTCACTTAATCCGTCTCGTACTGAAGTCATAATAAGATTCTCGTTTTAGTTTAAAAGCCCTTTTCACATAATACATAAAATTATAGCAAATTCAGTTTAAGGCAATCTTAAGGAGAGCTAAATATATAGGAAAACCCCGCTTATTTTAATAGGTTAAGTAGAATATTTGTAGACGGCTTTTTGAGAAGTTACGAATATTTACGAAATCAAAGCCCCTTACCTCAACGAAGCAGGGGCTTGGCTTGATCACAAGACAAGAGCCGCAAGCGACTAAACTCCTACGCTGCAACCCTTCTTCGGGGAAGCGGGTGCAGAGTAAGCATGCGTCTCGTTAGCTTCATTTTGCTCCGCTTCTTTCCTCGCCGCCCTCACCATACCCGATAAAGGATGGCGCCATAGCGTGAACTGGATGCCCAAGTAGCCAAAGGCCGCTCCGCCGAGTGTCGCGCCGACTGCACCGATGGCATTGCCAAGCGTAATGGCCGCGAAGGCGCCCAGGGGAGGGGCAAAAACACCGATCATGACGCCGATAAAGACACCCAGTGCGGCTCCGATAAGGCCGCCCATAATCCGGCCAAGGCGAGACGATTGATTCATTGCGGGCCGGGCTGCACTGATGAAGTCTTTTACGTGGTCTGGCTTCACCGTATTGCCTGCCACCTGTACTGCTAAGGTTTTTGCGGCTTTTGCACAATTCAGAGCCTCCGAATATCCTATTATCCCGCTCTCAATGTCCGCCACCATTCGGGCTTTTGCCGCCACTAAATGCCTTCTAAAAGCCTGAGCACTCTTAGTGGTGAGCGGAGAGAACGCGGCAGCAGCATCCTCTGGAAACAGGGCGATCGCCTCACTAAAGAGATCTGCGATTTTCTGACGAAGAGAAACGCAGCGTGTTGCAACTATTAACTGTACTAAAGCATCAATAGCTTTATTGTCTCTAGCCGATACACAAATAGAGCGGATGTCATCCCGGTTAAGGTTTGGGGCACGGTGGTGCCTCTCGTCCTCTGCCCTCTGCAGCTGGGCTTTAATTCGAATGATCTGATCGCCTGTGAGTCTATCCGCTTTCGATTCGTCTGCTTCGCCTGCTTTGTTGACTACTAAAATTGGAACAGTGTCGGAACCTGCGTGCGCCTTAAGGGCCTCACAAAAGCGATTAATCTCCGCCTGCAGATCCTCATCATAAGGACGAGTGGCATCCACAACAAAAGCAACCAGATTTGCGGTACCGAAATACGCCTTGGTATAAGGTGCAGCGCGTGGACCGCCAGCCAAATCATAGAGTTCCAGCTCCATCGACTGTGCTGGGTTACCATTCCGGCTGGGAATCGGCGCTCTGAGAGCGTCAGATTCGACTCCGAGCGAGGGTACATACTGAGTAGAAAACGTCCCCTCTACAATTCTTTTGCTCAGACTGGTTTTTCCGACTCCTTCTGCTCCAACAAAGACAACTCTACTGAGCAAATCAGCAGGCCTATCACGAAACACATCATGACGAATAACAGGACGCCCATCACCCGGC
>Ga0206951_1005_pt1 | contig 95335 bp, 80 predicted proteins | sample Alteio_BWOrgHeat_38_FD_152974 | JGI IMG/M metagenome (GOLD analysis project Ga0206951, IMG submission 152974) | Enriched cells from forest soil in Barre Woods Harvard Forest LTER site, Petersham, Massachusetts, United States -... | ecosystem: Environmental > Terrestrial > Soil > Temperate forest >... | reverse complement strand
TTTGCAGGCACTTCGGGATTATTTCCGGTTTGTCGGTGATCCACCCAGAACGTGCGCGAGCCAGCTTCCGGCAGCTGACAACCTCTAAAGCGGTTTCGCCATCTGTATCGGTGTTCGATCTGATGCTGCTTGCCCCTGAGAACCACCGCCGCTGCCACAGCCATATCGAGCTAACCGCCAGATCGATTTGCACGCAAAACGTGCGCGGACGTTCTGATCGCGGCGGAGGTAATACTGACCTCTGAGACTGGGAAAGGCGAAATGGGGCCATCTCGATTGAAATCTTCACGTGGGCGCATTTCCACACTCGATGGCTGGCAGCGTATCTCCATTCTCGGTGTGCTCGTGATTGCAACCGGCGCGATGGCCTGCATTCCGGCATACGCGGTCGGTCAGGAACCGCCGACTTCGGACCTCCCCGACGCTCCCAGCTCTAATGCCACTGGTTTTGTTCATGATGTTTCGCCTAAGCGACCCGATTTCAACCAGAATATCTTCTACCGGAACAAGCTCGAAGTGTCTGTGGAAAGCGGCTATCTTCCCGCTAACATTCCTTTCGTGTTCAACTTCGTGACAGGTGATACGTATACGACTTGGCCGCTGAAATATACTTTGGTGCCAACGATCTTCTCGCTGCGTTGGCATATTAACAACATCAGCGGTCCGCCCGTTCTGCGCGGTAATGATGATTTTTCATTCAGCCTCGCTTATACTGCGATCCCGCGCGGTGCTGAAACTCGATATATAGCCTTTGACTATGGAATTCGTCACAACTTTGTTCCGCGGCGATGGCGTGTCACGCCGTATTACGAGATGCGTGGAGGAATTGGCGACATCGATGCTCAGGGTCCTCACGGTGTGCGTTATGCGCAAGGCCAGGATCTAACTATCACCCTAATGATGGGTGCCGGAGCAAGATACAACCTGAATCCTCAGTTCAGCTTTGCGGGAGGAGCGACGTACATGCATGTTTCAAACGCCTACATGTCCGAGCCCAAGTATGTGGACTATGGCATCAATGTCTGGGGTCCGATATTCGGTTTCTATGCTCGGCTTGGAAGTCCGAAGCGCAGTTCTGGTACCCAATAACAGGGATCTTCACGGGTTCTTGTTTTCCTCAGCGCAGCACCTCAATTCCTAAAATCGTCGAAAATATCCGGTAGACGCCGAGACACGTCACACTATGCATAACATTGTTGATGTCAAGGCTGATCTCAATAAAGCTAAGAGCAATCTAACCGAAGTGCCTCAAAAACGGGGTTTTCGGTAACTATGAATTCCAAGACCGCAAAGAATGGAAGGTTACCGAAATCCCAGACTGTTCAGACGCATCAAGGGTAGGACTGTCTTTGGTCGATGAGTGAATTGGCGATGTGTCATCAATAAGCCCCCGTATCATCCTGCGGGCAGAATAATATCTACACGCAGTCCCTGTGGAGAGGCATTTTGCGCGCGAATCGTGCCGCCATGCACGCGCACTACGCGCTCAGCGATTGCCAGCCCCAGCCCAGTTCCTCCGGACTGACGGTCGCGATCGCTGGCCACGCGATAAAACGGTCTAAAGATATTTGGAAGCTCCGATTCAGGAACTCCCATGCCGTAATCGCGTACGGAAAGGAAAATGAAGGAGCCCTCCACTTTTTCCAGATGTTCCAGATGAACATCCACTGAAGCGTTGGGAGTGGTGTAGCGGACGGCATTGCGAATGACATTCTCCATCGCGCTCTGCAACAATTCAGCGTTCCCATGCACGAAACACTGCCCACGCATGGTGAGCTTCACCGCATTCTCGCGCTCTCGCAGCTCAAATTCGGCGCTGCGAACAATCTTCGAGAGCAGCTCGCCCAGATCGATCCGCGTCATATCGACGGGCGTTGAGGACGTATCGAGCTTTGCAACGGTTAGCATCCGGCCAATCATCTCGCCCATGCATTCGATGTCCTGTTCCATGTGGTCGAATGCTGAATCGTTACCCTTTCGCTCGCGTCCCAGATCGAGCGCCACGGTGAGCCTTGCCAAGGGTGAACGCAGCTCATGAGATATGTCATAGATGAGCTGCTTCTGGCGGGAAATCAGCTCCTCTATGCGGCTGGCCATTGCATTGAAATCGCGCACGAGAAAGCCCAGTTCATCCTTGCGCCGCTCCATATCTGCAGAAGCGCGCATACCTAAATCACCCGCAGCAAGGAGTTGCGATGCTTCTCGCAGGCGCAGAATTGGAATAGTAAGATGTCGCGCGAGAAGATAGCAGATGCCAAAAGAAACAAGAAGCACCACGCATATGCGAAGCGCAATGGCAGCTCTGCTGATGGTTGGCGTGCCTGTAGGAATTTCCGCAGCGTAGATGTATTGTTTGCCACCACTGCTCTTGACCAGCATGGCGACACGGGCGATTCCATCCCTGACGAAAATGCTTCCGGTTTTCGTGGAGAGTACGCGAGAGATATTGCTGGCGAAAAGTTCACAGTCATCGCCGACGACTGCATTTCCCGCCTCATCAAAAAGACACGCATGTGTGTGCGTGTTCGTTCCCATTTGCTGCATGTAGAGGGATGCCGCAGGCAGGCCATGTAGTTCAGCCTCTTCGACTGCGACCGCTCCGGAGTAACGCGCCGCGTTAGTCAAACCGTCATGCCAACGCGAGGACAACCTTCCGGGCTGGAGAAGAAATGTAACGACCAGAGCGATACCTGTAACGATGACTGTCGTCCAGAACGACAGAAATATTTTGAGAAACAAGCTGTGTCTGGGGAGTCTCATGTCACCTCAGAGCGCACGACAAGGAGATATCCGCTGCCACGTACCGCCTTGATGCGTTCACCTGCATCGGCGGCGTGAGTCAGTTTCCTGCGCACATTGCTGATATGGACATCGATGACCCGATCAAATGGGCCCAGCTTGCGTCCGAGAACAACTTCAGTGAGATGCTCTCGCGTGACGACATGTCCCGCATGATGAAGCAGTGTTTCGAGAAGACTGAACTCGACGCTGGTGAGATCGAGCTGCGTTTTATTGATCCACGCTTCGCGAGCCGTGGAGTCGAGGCGAATGTCATCCACTACAAGTGGAACAGCAGCATTCTTTGCGTAGTGCGTTCGGCGCAGAATGGCGTGAATGCGGGCAATGAGTTCGCGAGGATTGAAGGGCTTCGGCAGGTAATCATCGGCGCCAATCTCAAGCCCCAGAATGCGGTCTACATCTTCGCCGCGCGCGGTCAGGATCAATACGGGCACGGTAGACCGTTCCCGCAAATGGCGCAACACATCAAGGCCCTTCATGCCGGGTAGCATCAGGTCGAGTATGACGAGTGCGTAATCGTGCGAAAGCGCGCGCTCTAAGCCTTGCTGTCCATTGTGAATAGTTTCGATCGAGAAATCCTCTGTGCTGAGCCGTTCGGCAAGGAGCCGGCACAACTCCACATCATCATCGATGATGAGCACGCGAGCCATTCTCATATATGCCAACCTCGATTTCCGATCTTAGTGCATCGCATCGCAGGAGTATCCGAGCTTTACAAAACTTTATATAGCTTAACCATTCTTAATCGCATGCTCTGTGGGCCAATGCTCGAATTGAGATGTGGCAGAAAAAGGAGATGTTGCTATGAGACGGATCGTGATCTGGTCATGCGCGGCAGTATTGCTGGCAGTCACTGGAGTGGCCATTGCGAGGGCAAACACGCGGGGATGGAATGGATGCTTTGGTCACCGCTGGGGTCATTTTGGCGCGATGGGTTATGTGGCGCACGAATTGAATCTGAGTGATGAACAGAAACAGCAGATTCATTCCATGTGGCAGACGGAGCGGTCTGCTGTATCCGGGCTACTTCAGGAATTCGCTGCGGAGAACAAGGAAATGGACCAAGCCACTGCCAAAGGCAATCTCGATGAGAGCAAAGTACAAGAGATCGCCGCGCGACAGGGTGCGACTGTGGCGAAGCTGCTGGTGGAAAAAGAACACTTCAAAGCGAAAATCTACGCGACGATTTTGAATCCGGAGCAACGGACCAAGGCAGACGCATTGCAATCCCGCTGGCATGACCGTTTAGATCACATCGGCAAGAGGATGGAGTAACGCAATGAAAACGAAACTCGCAATTTTTACCAAACTGCCATTTTTTACCCAGCTGACTGTGATCGGGCTTGTTGGCGTCGCAATCGCACTCTGGCTGCAATGGCTTTCCGGCGATCCTGCCTATCCCAAGTTTCCACCGGGACCTGTGATCTTTATCGCTATAGCGGGGGTGATTGTTATTGGAGCACGCTGGTGGTGGACGCCGCTGATCGGCGCGCTGATCTCGCTGCTGGTCACCTCCGGCTGGTTTGTGCGGCTGCCGGCGGCGATTCTTCGGCTAACTCATCCCGGGAGCGTCGGAAAATTCCATGTCGGTATATGGATTGGCGCGGTACTTCAAATCGTTGGGCTGGTGGTAGGAGATATCGCGGGTCTGGCTGCGACGGTTCAAAACTACCGGCGCATGGGAACTGCGGGCGACAGCGCAAAGATGGCATGCCGGATTTTTGGCGGAATATTTGTCCTGATGGGAATACTGGTCATGGTCGGCGGAGCCCACGTGGACAAATATCACAACCTGATGCATCTCACGTGGGGCGCCCTGGCACTCGGCGCGAGCTTCATGGGCGCGACTGTCGCAAAACGCTTCTGCATCGGATCCGGCGTTTTCTATCTGGCGCTGGCCATCCTTGGCATGCTGCTTGGAAATCCATTGATGAACAGGACATGGTATCTGGGGCCGATGCTGTTAAACACCGGAGATCATATTTTTCATCTGGTGCTCGGCTCGCTCTTCCTGAGCATCGGTCTGTTTTCGGGACGCACCTTGACGATTCATCGTATCCAGCAAGTTGGAAGTTGAGTGCCGGTTAGTGATACAGGGCCAATGCACTTGTTGAGACGTTTGATGGAACGGACACAGGAGAGATTACGCAGAAACAACAACTCGTTCCTCTAAGAACCGGGAGCCGTGTCATCTGGGCGTAAGCGCCGCAGGCTCTCGACGGAAGGTACGAAATAATAGGAGCCGGTCAGCGGTTCGGTAAAGCGCGTGAGCGCATCGCGCGTGCCGTTGACCAGGCCCGCCATGCTGTCGAGCATTCTGGAAAGCCGCTTCTGCTCTGCGCTGAATCCGACGAAGACGGTGCCATGGTTGTCGACATTTCCGTAGGGCATGTTGCGACGAAAGATGTTTCCGTACTCGTCCTGATCGGTGCGAGCGACATGCGAGTCGTCTGGCTTGTTCTCAAGTTCGATGCTGTCGAGTTTGGTGCGTCCCATGATGTGCTCCTGCCGATCGACTGGCAGAGCTTCCCACTCAGCTGTCTTGTGCTTCCACTTTTGAAGCAGCAGTATGGAACCGGCAGCACCCGGAACTCCTTCAGGCAAGAGTGCGTCGATGGGAGCGTCGAGCAGCGTCGGATTCTCGGAGCCATCGACGAAGCCGGTAAGATCGCGATCGTGCCGGTAAGGCCAGCTTGAGGTTTCTTCTCCCAGCGAGGCCTGCCCTGCGAGATCATGGATGACGGAGCGGGCCATATCGAAGATAACGTCGTAAGCACTGCCGGAGAGCCATACCAGCGCATCATGTTGCGTGGCCGGCATCACGAATCCTTCTACACCCTGAATCTGTTTATTAAAGCCCTCTACGTCCTGAGGGGCGTCTTCCGGAAGAACATTGCGCCAGAGCTCAGGGCGAAAGCCTATGACGAAGTTCACTCCGCCGGTGGTGGTCCGGGGTTCGTGGATCGCGGAGATGGTAGAGGCGAACGCCTTGCATTTCTTTTCGTCCAGAAGGTCGAATTCCAGGTACGCATGAGAGGACGTTCCGAGAGCGAAGATTCCAGCCTGTGGCGTGTACATGCGGGCATTATATCGGTCACGCTCTTAGCACAGAACCATTGAGCTCGACCGCACGCTGTGCCGCGAACCTATCAACTGCCCTCAGTCAGCGGCACGACCTCACGCGCCGCGACGGCGATGTAGAGACCGGCCGCCAGGATCAGCGATCCCCCCAGCAACACATACAATCCCGGCTTGTCACGCCACACCAGATACGAAACCAGTGCCCCTGTCACGAGTTGCGTGTAGTGATACTGCGACACATTTGCTGCGGAAGTATGTTTCACCGCGATGTAAAAGCACAGCGTCCCCAGCGCGCAAAACAAGCCCATGGCAAACAGTCCCGCCGTCAGTCGCACTGTCAGCGGCTCGGAATGCCACAGCACCATCAGCACGAATCCCACCGCTGCTGTTACCAGGCCGGAAAAGAATGCCAGGCTCTCAGGCGATTCTGTTTGCGTGAGCACACGCGACCACACCATATTCACAGAGAAGCATGCGACACATACCACGCATGCGCCGAACCCGATCCAATCCCACTCGCGGGCACTGCTCCAGGGATGCACCGCAAGGACCACTCCTGCGAATCCTGCCCCGATCGCAATCGCTCTCTTCCATGGCAAACCTTCGCGTAGAAAGACCGCCGACAACAACGCAATGACCATGGGCGCCATGAAAACAAGAATGTAGAACAGCGTGAGTGTCAGATGCCGCAGCGCTATCACTACGCACACATTGTTCCCCATATCGAGGCAAGCCCGCGCCACCTGACGGTTTAGGCGGTGCGGCCGCAACAGCCCCACTTGACGGCGCGCCAGTGCATACAACAGCAGAAAGACTGCCATGAAGAGTCCCAGGAATGCCACCATCTCATAGGGCGGCAGTCCCGACTGACCCACCAGCTTGATCGAGGTATCTGCCAGCACCCAGAAAGTGAATCCCGCCAGCGCAAACCCAATCGCTCCCAGATCCGATACCTTTGCAACCTGTCTCTGCATCTTCCTTCAACTTACAGGAACCGCGACTCCGCAGCCCGTTGCGCGGTGCAGGGAACTCGCGTCCCATGACTAGGAGCGAGATCAGACCATCAGGACCGCTCACCGCCCGTTGTGACACAGCTCTTCGATCATCTGATAAGCGTAAGATACCGGTTTACATTCTCGCGTCTTTTAAGAGGCAATCCTGTGACAAGCCGCATCCTGATGACCGTCCTTCTTCTCGTTGGAACGCTGACGAATATTTATGGACAGAAGAGTAATGAGAGTCGCACTCTCACCGACCTGCAACCAGGCGACCTGAAAGCCACAGCGCCTACGTTACCTGAGCCATCCGGCCCATTTGGGATCGGCCGAGTTGGCTACGAATGGATCGATCCCTCTCGTCCTGACCCCTATTCTGCTAATCCTGACGCGCACCGTGATTTGATGGTGTATCTCTGGTATCCAGCGCCGCGAACCGAGGCAGGGAGAACGGGAACTTATCTTCCCGGTGCAAAGCAGATGGATGCGAACCCCGAGGTTCAACGCCGCGTCGGAGATGAGTTTGGAGCTGGTTGGAGACTGATTGTTTCAGGAGACACCGTTTCTCATGCGGTCGAAAATGCGCCGGTCGCAACGTCGCCCATACATTTTCCTGTTGTGGTCTTTTCGCATGGCCTGGGGAGCGTAGGTTTTGCATACACATCATTGATTGAGGATCTCGTCAGCCACGGATATGTGGTTGCATCGATTGAACACACCTACACGGCAATGGCGGTTGTATTTCCTGATGGCAGGGTTGTCACGCCTCATCAAGAAGCCGACCCCGTTGGCCTTACGCCTGAGCAACGATTTCAACGGATGCAGGCATCCGCCGGACTTGCCATCACAGAGGGTGCTCGTGACGAGGTCTTCGTGCTGAACAAGCTGACAGAGCTGAATGACCAAAAGACGCATGAATTTGCACTCGACGGAAGACTCGACGTTCACCTGATAGCGGCAATGGGGCACTCTGCCGGCGGAGCATTTGCAACGCTTGCATGTCAGATGGATCAACGTTTCAAGGCGTGCATAAGCCTCGACGGAGCGCTGCCCCCCGTCGCTGCATTTCCCGAATATGGCAAAGGATTTACCCAGCCTGTGCTACTCCTCGAAATTGACCACTCCGGCCAACGGAGAGGCTTTGATGATGCGCAGGAGGCCGAATATATGAAGAAGAAGGAAGTTCAACTCAAGGCCTGCCCTATCGGCAGTTACGATGTCGTGTTGAAATCCGCAGGCCTGAATCACGCAAGCTTCAGCGATATTCCTCTTCTATTCGCGAACGGCAAAAAGATGGAGACCGAAGAAGCGCTCTATAACTTGCGTGCCACCCAAGCGTTCACACGCTCTTTTCTCGACAAATATTTAATGCATGGTGCCGGAGGACTGTTTAACGACCCGTCGGAATATCCGGGAACGATCGTCAAACCCTATGGCCGCTAGCCCGACGCAGGTTCCAGTCGGTTCAAGCTTCGAAATAGCGCATCTGGTCGAGATCGGAAATCAGCCCTGGACCCGTCGGGCGCCATCCCAGCCGTTTCTGCGTCAGTGTGCTTGACGCCGGGATATCGGAACCCACAAATAATCCGAGCCAGCCAAAGTACTCGTCTGCCTCCTCGGGAGACTTGGAGACGACCGGGACCTTCAGGCCCCGTCCGATTGCCTCAGCGATTTCCCGAAGCGGCACGCCCTCTTCTGCGACCGCGTGATAACGGGCTCCAGCGGTACCCTTCTCGAGCGCCAGCTTGTAGAACCGCGCACAATCGAGCACGTGTACCGCAGGCCAGCGATTGAGCCCATCGCCGATATAAGCCGAGACGCCCTTCTCGCGGGCGATGGCGATCAGGTAGGTGATAAGACCTTGTTTGACGGGGTCGTGGACCTGCGGAAGGCGCATCACAGAAGCCCGGACGCCTCGCGCAGCGGCTGAAGCTGCGGCCTCTTCCGAAGGCGCGCGGGGAATTGCCGAGTTGGGCGCATCTTCCTCAGTCGAAGGGCGTCCCGGTGTCCTGGCCATGCCGGTCGCGGAGGTGACCACCAGGGGACGGTCCGAGCCGGCGAGGGCAGAGCCAAGGGCTTCGACGGCGTGGGTGTCTATCTCGCAATTTTCTTTAAATTTAGAGAAGTCGTGAATAAAGGCGCAATGTATGACGCCATCCGACATGGCTGCTCCGCTGCGCAGGCTTTCGAGGTCTTCAAGATGACCTCGATGTACCTGTGCGCCAGCGGCGTTAAGAGACCTGGCACCCTCTTCGGAACGGGCAAGTCCAAGAACCTGATGGCCCGCGTTGATGAGTTCGGGAATAATGGCTGAACCGATAAAGCCTGTAGCACCGGTGAGGAAAACACGCATCTTTACTTCTCCTTATGCTCCACTTCGTGGACCATGACCGCATTTGCAGCCCGTCTATGAGCAGGATAGGCTGAGGAAGGAATACGATCTATGCTGTGGAGTCCGTATTACTTTCGCAATCGTCCGGGGATGGCTTATGGATCCGCTCTCAGATGTGTTGTCGCTGCTGAAGCCTCGCAGTTATATCGCGGGCGGCTTTGATGTGGGTGGCGAGTGGTCCGTTCGGTTCGGACAACATGACGGCATCAAGTGCTATGCCGTCGTCTCAGGTCAATGCTGGCTTTCCGTGGACGGTGTTTCCGACGCGGTGCGGCTGGAGACGGGTGATTGCTTTCTGTTGCCGCACGGAAGACCTTTCCGCCTTACAAGCGACCTAGCTCTGACGCCTGTTGATGCCCTGACAATTCTCGCGACCACGAGGAGACAGGCGGGGATTGCCGTAATTAATGGCGGCGGATGCTGTATTGTGGGCAGCCACTTCGCCTTCACTGGAGACCATGCCGGCATCCTGCTCGGTGTGTTGCCGCCGGTGGTGCATTTACAGAAAGAATCGGATAAGGCCGCGATGCGCTGGTCTCTAGAGCGGATGAGGCTGGAGTTGCTCGATCCGCAGCCGGGCGGCTCGCTGGTAGCGCAAGACATCGCACACATGATGCTGGTTCATGCCCTGCGCCTTCATCTGGCAGAGGGGTTGAGAGGCGGCGTTGGATGGCTCTTCGCCCTTGCAGATCGACAGATGAGCGCGGCAATCCACTCCATGCACGACAACCCGGCGCATCGCTGGACATTGCAGGAACTGGCGGAGCGTGTCGGCATGTCGCGATCGACCTTCGCCCTGAAATTCAAGGAGACGGTTGGGACGTCGCCTATGGAATACCTGACGCGCTGGCGCATGCTGCTTGCCGGGGACAGGCTGGTGAATGCGAGCGATCCCATTTCCGTCATCGCCCTATCGCTCGGTTATGAATCTGAAAGCGCCTTCAGCACGGCCTTCAAGAGAGTCATGGGCTGTTCGCCACGGCAATATAGCCGCGGCCGGAGTCCGGTTTCCACTCCCCGTAGTGAAGTGGAAATTGTTCGTGATCAACTCGAGAGTGTCGCAGGTTAATTTGTGAACCTGGTGTTGCTGCTGTGCCTAAGGTTCATCACTCTTCGTCAGAAGTGCAGGCGCACGGCCAGCTGGAGCTGGCGTTCGCGGTAGAGCGTGCTGCTGTTGGCATTCGTGATGGTGCCGAAGCCGCTGGCGCCGCCCAGATAAGTGAGCCGGTCATTGCCGCCGGGGCTTGTGGCTCCGTCGATGATGTAGCCTGCCGTATCAATGTTGGTCGCGTTCTGATGATTGAGGACGTTGAAGACCTCGCCCACCACTTCCAGACTGTAGCGCTCGCCGATATGGGTATCCTTCGCAAGTCGCGCATCGAGATTGCAGACATTCGGATAGCGGAATGTGTTGCGGCCGACTTCGGGTATGCGATTGTCGCCGCCGGAGCCGTTGATGCTGGAGCCGAGTCCCTCAACTTTTGTCGAGGGGCAGATGCCGAGCAGAAATTGCTGGTAGGAACATTCAAGCGAGGGAATGGAGCCGGTGGTGTGCATGGTGTAAGGCAGCCCGGTGCGCCACTCGACGACCGGGGCGACGAGATATCCATTTGCCAGATAGCCAAAAAGACCGTGCACGCGCCATGGTGCATGCAGCACTGCGCCTCCGGTTGCGCGGCTGCGGATATCGAAATTTGAGTTGCCGTATTCGAGTTTGAAGTTGGTCGGGTCGAGCACGTCGTTCAGGTCGGCGAAAGTGCTCTCGTTCTGGTTGTAATCGATGGCGTGAGCATAGGTATAGCTGGCATGCAGGTCGAGCGTGCGCGAGTGATGTGCGAGGCGGGCGACTCCGGCCTGGTAGTAAGAGTTGGTGGCGCTGAAGATGTCGGTAATTTGCTGGTAGTTGGGATTGATGCGCTGCGAAAAAAAGTTGGTGGTGTAAGTACCGCGTTTCAGTGGGCCTTTTCCAGTCGAATCGTCGATCGTGTAGGTGATGGTCTGGAACGGGCCGCCGGCGAGGTCGATATTGGTGTCGATGAAATTGGGCAGCTCGCGTCCGCTGCTGCCCATCCAGGTGAAGGTAAGGGTGGTCTTGTGGCTGAGCGATTGCTCGAGTGAAAACTCAGCCTGATGAATCTGCGGGTTCTGGAAATGCGGGTCGAAGTAAACGGCGTTCGGCGCCACGGTCAGCGCTGGTTTGCTGCTGAAGACGTAGGGAAAGGGCGGCGCGCCGAGGTCGGTTGGACGATAGAAGTAAGTCAGCTGGCCGTTGGGGGAGCCAGTCGAAGTGATTGCTGTGAAGATGGTCGAGTTGATGATGCGGCCATAGTAGATGCCGTATCCGGCACGGAGAACGGTGTCGCCGTGGCCGAAGATGTCCCACGCCAAGCCGAGGCGGGGGCCGAAGTTGTTGCGGTCATGGGGGAGGGTTGCCGTCTGGGGAATGTCAGAGTTTACGAGATTTTTGTTCGTATCGGGTAGCGCTTCGTATTCATAACGCACGCCTAACGAGAGCGTGAGCCCATGATGAAGCTTCCATTCATCGGAGACGAACCCGGCATAGTCAGCGGTCTGAAACTGAAACTGCGTATAGCCGACGCCTTGCTGGAAGTACGAATAGCAGGGCAGATTGCCGGAGCCCGTAGTTGTGCCGGTGCAGTGGTTGGGCGAGTAGTAATCGGCGGCGAAGTCGAGCGTGTTCGTGTAGTCGTAGGTGCCGTTCTGGTCGTAGAGGTTATTGCTGTAATCGGTGACGTAGTTCAAGTCGTAACCGAGCTTGATGGCGTGGTTGCCCTTGATCCACGTCATGGTATCGACGAACTGGTGGCGGCGCTCGTCAGGGTAAGCGGGGCGGTCAAGAAAGGCGGGCTTGCCGAAACGGAAGCCATAGCTCGACCCGGCGATGGAGATTTGCGGAGCGTGGCCGTAGGCGTTCTTTGAAAGGCTTTCTTCAAAAGGTGCGGGAGCCGGTGCGAATTCGGATTCGGTGTCGCGGCCATATTGATAACGCGATTCGTTGAGGATGTTGGCGGTGACGAAGAACTGCCAGCGGGCGATGCCCCAGTCTTCTTTCACGTAATCGTTGCCGAAGCTGGCGACGCCGTAAGTATCGGATGGCGCAGTCTGCACGCCGTTGAGCGAGTTCCAGCGCATACGGTTGTATTGCAGCGTGAGATGATGGCGTTCGTTGAGTTGCCAGTCGATTTTGGGGAAGAAGATGACCTGGTTGCCGTTGCGGGGAACGTTGCCGAGGAGTCCGTTGAGATTATTGAGCAGCGTGTTGTAGCTGGCGAGCGCCTGCGCGGGCGATTGTCCGATGCGTCCGGCGAGCGTCTGGATTTCCTGCGCGGAGGGCGTGGCAAAGAATTCCTCGGGCGTGCCGGCGCGCGCGATGCCGGGAAAGTCGCGGCGGAACTGGTCGTATGCGAAGAACCAGAAGAGATTGTCTTTGCGGATCGGGCCGCCTGCGTTCAAGCCCCACTGCTTGCGGACATCGGAGGGCTTGAGAGGCTCGGTGACGAAATCGCCGGTAGCATCGCGTGTCGTAATCGTGGTGAATAGGTTGGTCGCGCCCCAGTTGTTGTCGCGATCGTAGAAAAAGAGCTGGCCGTGGAGATCGTTGCTACCACTTTTGGTGACGGTGTTGACGACGCCTCCTGCGGCGCGTCCGTACTCGGCGGAGAAGTTGGAGGTGTTGACCTGAAATTCGCGTACGGCGGCCTGGGTGGTGGAGTAGCCGATGCGCGTGCGACCGCGCTCTTCTGAAAAGAACGCCTGATTGTTGTCTGCACCGTCAATGGTGTTGTTGTTGAGCAGCACGCTGATGCCGCGAAAGCTGAGGAGTCCGTAGCCGTTCTGGTCGGGAGTAACGCCGGGTGCAAGCAGGGCGAAGTTTGACCAGCAGCGGCCATTGCTGGGCAGGTCGTCGACCTGTATCTGGTTGATATTCTGGGTGACGGCTGCTGTGGTGGTGTCGATCTGCGGGGCTTCGCCGCTTACGCTGACGGTCTCCTGCGCGGTACCGATGGCGAGCCGTGGGGCTATGTGGGTGAGGCGGCCCACTTCTACCGTGACCGATTGTGCCATCCAGGGCGCGAAGCCGTCGGCTCCTGCCATGAGCGTATAAATTCCCGGCGTCAGTCCTTCAAAGTAGAAGCCGCCGGTTTCGCTGGCCTTTATGTTGCGTTCGAGTCCTGTGGCCGGATTACGCAGGGCGAGCTGCGCGTTGGGAATGGCGCGGCCTTCAGCGTCGAGAACGGTTCCTGCGACGGCTCCTCCTGTGGATTGTGCGGCAAGGCTGCCAGTCAGGAGCGTCAACAGACACAGGATTGCGAAGCGAAGCTGCAAAACCATCTCCAAGGCCAGTTCATACGAGAGCCGGGGCTAAAGCTCCGATCAAAATACAAGCTTTTTCACCGGCCTAAAGGCCGGTGCTTCTACCCGCCCTGGCAGACCGATTTTCCAGCTGCATACTGTTCAAAATTTGGGAATCGTGATGCGAGATTACGCGATTCGATAGACTAGAGAGTAGAAATGTTTATCGATGAAGCAAGAATCCGGATAAAAGCCGGTGACGGTGGTAATGGGTGCATGGCGTTCCGCCGGGAGAAATTTGTGCCGCGCGGTGGCCCCTCGGGCGGCGACGGCGGACGCGGCGGCGATATCGTCATGGAATCGAGCGAGCGCCACAATACACTGGTGCACTTTCGCTTTAACCCTGAGCACAAGGCGGAGCGCGGTCGGCACGGCGAAGGCTCGAACTGTACTGGCCGTGACGGCGAAGGCATCGTACTGAAGGTTCCGGTGGGCACGTCTCTCTATGACGAAGAGACGGGCGAGCTGGTGCACGACTTCCAACGGCCAGACGAGAGAATCGTGATCGCGCGCGGCGGGCGTGGCGGACGCGGCAACCAGCACTTCGCGACGTCGACGCATCAGGCTCCGCGTGAACATGAGCTGGGGCGCGCGGGGGAAGAAAAGCACTATCGACTTGAGTTGAAGCTGCTGGCCGATGTGGGGTTGGTCGGCTATCCGAATGTGGGCAAGTCAACGCTGATCTCGCGTATCTCGGCGGCAAGGCCGAAGATTGCCGATTACCCGTTTACAACGCTCGAGCCAAATCTCGGCGTGGTGACGATTGGCGAAGCTCCTTATGAAGAGAGCTTTGTTGTTGCTGATATTCCGGGGCTGATCGAGGGCGCGCATCTAGGCGCTGGGCTGGGTATGCAGTTCCTGCGGCACATTGAGCGCACGCGGCTGCTGGTGCACCTTGTTGATGTTTCAGACGCGGGCGGACGGCCCGATCCTGTCGAGGACTTCAAGGTAATTATGGGCGAGCTTAAAAGCTTTGGCCACGGACTCGATGAGAAGCCGATGATTGTGGTCGCGTCGAAGGCGGATGTGGCGAATCCGGAAAAGCTTAAGAAGCTGCAGGCCATGGCGAAGCGTAAGAAGCTCGGCTTCTATGCGATTTCCGCTGTGACCGGGCTTGGCGTGGATGCGCTGAAGTATGCGATCGGAGAGCGTATACGCGAGCTGAGAGAGAAAGACCTGGCTGCTGCTGCTGAATCGACGCAGTCGGAATCACTTGGTTAGACCAATTTCCATCTCCCATAAATCTTCGTCATTCTGACGACCGCAGGGAGCAAGAATCTCAAGCCGGGCTGGCCGGGTATTCTTCGCCTGCGGCTCAGAATGACGACTGCTTAGGTCTACCGTTATCGAAAAATTGCTGATTCCGCTCTTTTGCGAATCGGTGGAGCTGTCGGCAAAACACGGAGCCTCGTGAGCGCTTTGCGTGCGAGTCCTGTGAGCGGCAGGTTGTGCAGCTCTTCAGCGTTCACCCACCTTCTCGCTTTTACTCCTCGCTTTGGGAGCAGGCGCGACTCCTGCGGCTCAAAGTGAAGGATGCTCACCTGATAATTTGTAACGGTGATCGAGTGCCGGAGCTGCAATAGTACGCGAGTTGATTCGGGCTCTGGATTTTCAAGCTGCGGCAGCTCCCACATGCCCGCCATTAAGCTGGCTTCAGCTGGGCGTTGTTCCATCAGCACTTCTATCTCGCCGCGGCGCAGGCGCCGCACAATCGCATAACTGACAGCTTTGCTGACCATCTGTTTGCGTGGCGTGGTGGGATGCTCGCCGCGCGTTCGGCAGAGCTTCTGCACGGGGCAATGCAGGCATAGCGGGTTTTTCGGCAGGCAGACGGTTGCGCCCAGTTCCATCATGGCCTGGTTGAAATCGCCAGGGCGCTCGCGGTCGAGTAGCTGCTCCGCTGCCTGACGGATGCTACGGATTTCTTTTCCATTCGAAATAAGCCGCAGAATCACACGCTCTACGTTGCCATCGACGGCAGCTGCAGCTTCTCCGAAGGCGATGCTGGCGATGGCGGCTGAAGTGTAATCGCCGATACCGGACAAGAGGCGAAGACCCGCTGCTGTTTTTGGAATCGAACCGTTCCACTCGCGGGCCACGGTTTGCGCGGCACGATGCAGCATGCGCGCGCGGCGATAGTAGCCGAGGCCGCTCCAGATAGCGAGAACGTCAGGTTCGGCGGCTTCAGCGAGCGACTGAACGGTTGGAAAGCGGTCGAGGAAGCGCGCGTAGTGATCGAGTACTGCGTTGACGCGCGTCTGCTGCAGCATGATCTCCGACAGCCAAATGGCATAGGGGTCCGTGCTTCGCCGCCAGGGTAGATCGCGCGCACTGATGTCATACCAGGAAAGTAAAAGGCGGCGAAACTGGCGTAGTTCTGCCACACTGAATTCTTCGCCGCTCATATTTGGATTGTATGGCTTTGGTAAGTCGCCGAGCCAGCAATGTGGCTCGACGACTGGTGCGCAGCTGTATCGTTCACAGCCGCAGGCATGGACTGGGGATTAACGCCAGTGGCCTTCTACGAAGACCCATCCGCCGTGACGCTCGGCCCAGTGTGCCGGTACCCATTCAGCGCGCGCATGCGGCGGAGCCATGTAGCGTCCGGGAACCCACACGTAGCGATTTCTATCCCAGCGGTGATAGCCGCCGGTCCATACATAGCCAGCATGTGGAGGCGGACCGGGATGCTCGACCACGACAGGCGGCGGAGCGACACGAACGACGACCTGCGCAAAAGATGGCGCAGCAAGAGCGCAGGCAAGAATTCCGGCGAGTGCGAATTTCTTCATGGGTAAGAAATCTCCACCACTAAAGTTGGGACAGCTTTTTAATCGGCCGTCCCGTTTACTTCTAAAAAGTAGAACGCAGTTAGGAGGAGATAGTTGTTCTTCATTTTTGTATCGAAAAACGACACAGGAGAAAGAATGGTTGCTTGCGTCGTTGCGTTTTTTCTTATTCGAGAAAGAAGCGCATAGGAAGGCCGCCACTGTCAGGTTACAATTCCTGCGATACCAACGCCGAACTCCTTCAAGCAATCCGGGCAAGCAGGTAGACAGATGGGAAGACATCACGTTGCGGGACTCTTAAACACAGTCGTGATAGTTGCGATTGCTGCGGTCGCTTACACGGATTGGGTGATACTCGCCAACGTTTCGCTCGGCTATCTCTACATCCTTCCAATCGCGTTGTGCGCGCTCGTAAATCCGCTGCCCATCACCATTGCACTGGGTGTGATCTGTACATTTCTGCAGGATATCTTCGGACCTCCACCGGATACGGTGGACTGGCGCATTTTTCATGACGGCATCTACCTGGGAAGTTTTCTTGCCGCGGGATTTCTCGTCACACAAATTGCACGGCAACGCGATCGCATGGCGGAAGAAGTGCTGCGCCAGCGCGATGCCTATGCGCGCGATCTTGATCTGGCCGCGCTGGTACAACGGCGGGTTTTGCCCAAACCGCTGAAGCTGCCCGGTATTGAGCTGGCTGCCGAGATGAAAACGGCGCGACAGCTTGGCGGAGATTATTACGACTTCTTTGCCGTCTCTGAAGAGGTTGTCGATGTTGTGATTGCCGATGTCTCAGGCAAAGGTGCGGCTGCTGCGCTACTGATGCCGTCCCTCGCGGTTGCGCTGCGATTGCGGGCCCGCGAGCTTGAGAGTCCCGCACTTGTAATTCAGGACCTCGATGGAGTGCTCAAGCAGGTGACGAATTCGGCTACGTTTGTCACGATGTTTTACGCGAGGCTGAATCGAAGGAGCCGCATTCTGCAGTACGCGAGCGCAGGCCACAATCCGCCGATCCTTACGCGTTCCAAAACAAAAGAAACTTTCGTGCTCGATCAAGCGGGGCCGATCCTCGGTATTCTGCCGGACGCGCATTACTCTGATACAGAAATCGCATTGGAGCCGGACGATGTGCTGACCCTCTTTACTGACGGCGTGACCGAACAGGAGAACGAACACGGAGAAGAGTTTGCCGTGGAGAGATTAGAGGAAGCGATTCGTGGCGCGGATACGCAATCGGCGGACGCAATCGTGACACAGGTTGTCGAGGCGGTCTCTCGATTCGGAGGAGAGACAGAGCAGGCGGACGATCTTACGATCGTCGTGCTGAAAGTCCTTCCGTAGTCGCGCGATTAAACGACCTCTTCTCCCAGGGCAAAGCGTAGTTCACGTGATTCGCTCCAGGCCATGCGAAGGCTGCCGGCAACCGGACGGCTTCCCATCAGGCGCACTGCCTTAATTCCCAACTCGAGATAGGATGGCGCTTTCTGATCGGGCCACAGCTCGCGCAGCGGCCGCACCACGCCCTTCTGGTCGGGATGAAAGACGCGCTCATCCCAGTGGCGCGATCCTTGCGGAAAGTCGGGATAGTCGCGGATGGCATCGAGCGTCGATTCGAGAATGCGATGCTTCCACGGCTCAGCATATTGCGGCATGAAGAGAACATGGCTGCGGTCTTCGTATCGAATCTCGTGAACGAAGTCGGTGAACGTGGATGCGGTCGACAGGTTCACATTTGCATTTGGTTCCACGCCGTGGCGATCGCCGCCGGAAATGAGCAGCTTGTTCCACTGCTGCGCCATCTTTTTTACCGCGCGATTTTCTTCCCAGTGACGCAGGCCATTCAATTCGAGCGCGTGCATGTACCCGCCATTGGCCATCATGAAGCTTTCCACTCGCTGTTTATGTTTTGCGCAGCCGATCAGGTACAGATCCCACATTGGATGATTGAAGACGATGAGCACATTCGGCAACGCATGCAGCGCCGCGAGAATCTCTGTCAGTTTCGCTTCACTCGGATTCGCCGTGTATTCCTCGAAGATTTTCATCCACGCCGCGCCGCTTTCGCTGGGCAGGTTATGGATGCCGAGATGGAATGCCTGATCGTCTCCGTAGGGCGCGCTCCACTCGACCGAAACCGGAATGTGGCGCGCCGATGTAACTGTGCGCAGCAGCATGGGAGCATTGATGTTGTCGTGGTCAGTGATGGAGACAAGCGGCATCAGGCCCAGGTTTTGAATCTGCCTGCTTTCAAGATCGAAGGCGAGGCGCGGCGTAAGAGGCGGCGTCCAATAGGCGGCTGCGTAATTTATCGGAGTGTTATGGCGCTCGCGCGAGCGACGCTCAGCTTCGTGCAGGATAGGCCGCAGCAGTCGATATTGAGCCCCAAGGTTGGCGAGAAAATCCAGCGTTTCCTTTGACTGATTGGTGTGGCTGTGTAGAGAAACGCCGGTCGTGTATTCGCTGCATGCCTGCTGATCTTTCCAGAGATACGAGATACGCCGTAATGCGGTCATGTTCTCCTCCATGACCTCGTGCGGTCGCATGCGAGTGCCGAGGTCTGGATTTTTGCCTCGCTGGCATCAGTATCGGTTTGCACCATGAACGCGGCATTACGGAGGCGAGAAAGGAAGGTCAATTCAGGCGGGGAACCTGATTGGGTAATGACAAATGGGATGAGGAGGCTATTGCCGGATCAACGGCTGGTTTTTGCGATTTCCGGACGAAGGAAGCGCTCCTCGTCAGAGTTAGCGGGCTGCTTTTCCCTGTCGAGGTGGTTGCGGGTCAAGCCGTCTTTGAGAAGTGCGAACGCTTCTTCGGGAGTATCGGCAAATTTAAAGAGCTCGCGGTCTCGCGGTGAGATGGCGCCCTTCTCGACAAGCACATCGAGATTGATCACGTGTTGCCAGTAATCAGAGCCATAGATCAACACCGTGATCTGCTTCGCCAGCTTTTTCGTCTGGGCCAGCGTCAGCAGCTCGAACATTTCGTCGAGCGTGCCGAAGCCTCCGGGGAAGACGACGAGCGCTTTGGCCAGATAGGCGAACCAATACTTGCGCATGAAGAAGTAGTGAAACTCGAAGTTGAGCGCAGGCGTAATGTAGCGGTTCGGCATCTGCTCAAAGGGCAGCTTGATGTTGAGGCCAATGGTTTTGCCGCCCGCTTCGTAAGCGCCTCGATTGGCGGCTTCCATAATACCGGGGCCACCGCCGGAAGTGACGACGAAACGGTTGCGCTGGGATTCCAGTGACATGCTCCATTCGGTAAGCATGTGCGCGAGGCGACGAGCATCTTCGTAATAACTGGCCATCTCCACGGCCGCTTTGGCGCGGCTCAGCTGCAAAGCGCTGGCATCGCCTTCAGGCTCGCGGGCCGGTTGCTCTTCTTCGGGAGCGGATTGTCGCGAGCCGGTGTTTTCAAGCAGCTCAAGATCGTGGGTGGCTTCGTCGCGCGCACGAAAGCGTGCCGATCCGAAAAAGACAACCGTGTCCTGGATACACTCGCGTCGGAAGCGTGCCAGCGGCTCAGAGAATTCAGAAATGATGCGAATGATCCGGCCATCGTGGCTGTTTAGAAAATCTGAGTTTTCGTAAGCAAGCGGAGCACTTTCGAGCGGCAAAGGATCGTTATCAGGCATGGTCAGGGTTCACGGTATTCGATTGCGTCGCTGACGGCAATCCAGATGTTGAGCAGCCCCAGACCTGAGATGATGCCGCGGACTACGCCATTTGCTGCGAGCCACGCAACCTGTGGGAAGAGCTGAAAGAGATGATTTTCGTCCCAGAGATGCGTCCATGGCAGCGCGACGACCAGCAGCCCGAGATAAAGGCGCACAATGACGCGCACGAACAAATCAATGCGGCGTAACCACACCGGCGTTCGATGCGGATGAGCAGCGAGACGAGGCGCAGGTTTAGAAGCGGGTTCGGCCGAACCGTGAGGTGGGTTGGACGAAAAAAGGTTCGGCTGATGCGACATGCGAAATGCAAACTGCCCTTTCACAAAAGGTAACACAGGGAAGGCAAGGGATTAGAGATGCGGGAACAGGGAGTCAAGGACTAGGGAGCCGTTTGCTTGCATCCTGGGTGCCCCATTCCGAGCTTAGTGAAGAGCGAAAACAATAATCATGGGCATGGTTAGAACCCCACCCTTCGCCGTTGGCTCAGGATGGGGCACCCGGAGATATATCTTCTGTTCTGCAGTTACGTCGTAGGCACGGCGTGGCGTTTGGGCCGACGGTTCGCCTGCAGAATCTTCTTGCGCAGGCGCAGTGATTTCGGCGTGACTTCGACCAGCTCGTCGTCGGCGATGAATTCGATCGACTGCTCGAGATTCAACAGTCGCGGCGGCGCGAGACGGATGGCGTCATCGGCGCTCGACGCGCGCATGTTGGTCAACTTCTTTTCGCGCACCGCATTTACGTCGAGATCGTTGTCGCGCGAGTGCTCGCCGACGATCATGCCTTCGTAAGCCTCGACACCGGGCTGGACGAAGAGCGTGCCGCGGTCCTGCAGGCTATCGAGCGCGTAGGCGGTGATGTTTCCGGAGCGGTCGGAGATGAGTGCTCCGGTGAGGCGCTGCGTAATCTCACCCTGGTAAGGGATGTAACCGTCGAAGAGCGCATTCATCACAATGGTGCCGCGCGTCTCGGTCAACATTTCGCTGCGCAGGCCGATAATGCCGCGGCTGGGCACGCGGAACTCAAGGCGCACGCGGCCTGAACCGTGGTTGTGCATCTTGACCATCTCGCCCTTACGGGGTCCAAGGCGCTCGATCACGGTGCCGACAAAGTTTTCCGGAATATCAATCGTCAAGTGCTCGACCGGTTCCATGACTTTACCGTCGATGGTGCGAGTGACGATCTCAGGGCGGCCTACCTGCAGCTCGTAGCCTTCACGGCGCATCATTTCAATCAGGATGGCGAGCTGCAATTCGCCGCGGCCAAGGACCTTGAAGCTGTCCGGGCTGCCCGTGTCTTCGACTCGGATGGAGACGTTAGTGAGCAGCTCTTTTTCCAGGCGCTCACGCAGATTGCGCGAGGTAACGAACTGGCCTTCGCGTCCGGCGAAGGGCGAGTTGTTCACGGAGAACTGGATGGCGATAGTCGGCTCGTCGATGACGATGGCGGGAAGCGGCGCAGGGTTCTCGATACCGGTGATGGTTTCGCCGATGGTGATGCCTTCCACTCCGGCAACGGCCACGATGTCGCCGATCTCGGTTGCTTCGATGTCAACTCGCTTCAATCCGGCGAAGCTGAAGAGCTTGGTGATGCGCGTCTTGTGCAGCGAGCCGTCCCGCCGGGAGATGTTGACTTCGTCGCCGGTACGCAGCGTGCCGTTGAAGACACGGGCGATAGCTAGGCGCCCCAGATAATCTGAATAGTCAAGATTGGTGACGAGGATCTGCAGTGCGCCGTCAGCATCCCCGCTGGCTGGCGGAATGGTGCTGACGATGGTTTCAAAGAGCGGCTGCAGGTCGGTTCCGGGCGTGGCGATATCGGTGGTGGCGAGGCCGAGCTTGCCGTTGGTATAGAGCACGGGGAAGTCAAGCTGGTCTTCGGTCGCGTCGAGATCGATAAAAAGATCGTAGACCTCGTTCAGAACTTCCTGCGGACGCGCGTCAGGACGGTCGATCTTGTTAATGACAAGAATAGGCTGGAGACGGGCTTCGAGAGCCTTCGAGAGCACGTAGCGGGTCTGCGGCAGTGGACCTTCGGAGGCATCGACCAGCAAAATGACGCCATCGACCATTTTCAGAGCGCGTTCCACTTCGCCGCCGAAGTCGGCGTGGCCGGGCGTATCGACGATGTTGATCTTCGAGTCGTGATAAAAGATGGCCGTGTTCTTGGCGAGAATGGTGATGCCGCGCTCGCGTTCGAGGTCGTTCGAGTCCATGACGCGATCGGTGAGGGCTTCATTGGCGCGGAAGGTGCCGGCCTGGCGCAGCATGGCGTCCACGAGCGTGGTTTTGCCATGGTCGACGTGGGCGATGATGGCTACATTGCGAATCGTGGTGCTCATGGGCGCAGATTTCCTCTTCTCTTCTTAATACAGTCTAAAAGTTTCGCGGGGTGCTGCTTGGCTGGACATGCAGGCAGGGCAGCGGGAACTGAATTCCTGTATATAGTTTACCAGCAGTTGCGGGATTTACTCGTATTTAAGCGATTCGACGGGGTCGAGTTGCGCAGCGCGGTTGGCGGGCAGCGTGCCGAAGATGACACCGACTACGGTCGAAGTAGCCAGCGCAATGATGACCGAGAGGCCCGAGATCGGGATGCGGTAGTCGGTAAAAATACGCACAGATATAGGAAGCGCGAGGCCGATAATCGTGCCGACAAAGCCGCCACTGAGCGAGATGAAGATCGCTTCTATCAGGAATTGGAGCTTGATCTCGCGCGCGGTTGCGCCCAGCGCCTTGCGTATACCGATTTCGCGGATGCGCGAGCGCACCGTGGCCAGCATGATGTTCATAATGCCGACCCCGCCTACGGCAAGCGTGACCGTGGTCACAAGCAGAAGGACGATCGTGAGGGCATTGGCGATGGAAGCGGCAGTAGTCAGAAGCGCTGTGAGCGTCGTCGTCCTGTAAACGGAATTCTTGAGATGCCTCGCGCTGACGACGTCCCTGATCTGCTGGGCTGCGGCTTCCACATCATTCTTATCGCGGATAGTGAAGAAGATCTGCTTCACGTTGTCGGTGCCGGTGAAGTAGCGTCCCACGGAATAAGGAATAAGGATCGTCTGATCGGCGATCTCCGACTGTCCGAAGGTATCAACGCTCTCCTTGAAAGTCCCGACGATGGTGAAGGGTCTGCCGCTGATCTGGAAACTCTGGTTGATGGCGGCGTCCTGGCTGCCAAACATCTCCTGCGCAAATACCTGAGTGACGACCGCCACAGGCGTATGCGTCAACTCATCCTGTTCGTCGAAAAATCGGCCGGCGAGCACTTTCAGGTTGCGCACCTGCTGATATTGCGGACTTACACCTAATACAAGTAGTTGTTTTTCCGTCCCATTAATACTGATGCGGTCATGCATCTCCAGCATCGGCGAGGAATACATGACGGACGGCACCTGTTCATCGACGGCGCGCTCATCTTCGCGCGTCAGGTAATCGCTCTGGAAGTTGTTGACTGAGCCGGTGCCGCCGCCGGAGTACTCGATGTACACCATATTGGTGCCGATACTCTGCAGCAGGTTAAGAATGTAATCCTTACCGGTGAGGCCGATGGTGCTCACCAGAATCAATGATGCCGAACCAATGACCATACCGAGCGCGGTAAGCGCGAAGCGCACCTTGCTCGCACGAAAGCTGTCGATGGCCAGAAGCACAATCTCGCTGAGCAACATCGTGCGCTTGGCGCTGGCCAGCGTCTTCTCAAACGATGCTCTCGGCGATAACCGTGTTGTGACTGGATTCATCGGTCTTAACGTCCCATTCCGCAGCCTCTATGGTACGCGCAGATAAGGGGCTAACTCAAAGACCTGGGCGGGAGATTTACTTCAGCGCAGCCGCTCGATGACCACCGGGCGCACCAGGTAAAGAAAGAAGATCAGGTTGACAATAATCATCACGATCAGCGGAGCCTGATGAAAACGCAGCATCATATAAACCCCGTAGCACATGGAAAGAAAAGCCGCAGCCAGTGATAAGGCCCATCCCCAGCGGCGCTGCTGCAGCAGTCCGCTGGCGGCAGCGGCAAAAAAGGCGCAAAGCAGTACGACAGCGACCGGCAGATGATGCGTAATCACCCCATAGAGCCCGATGCCGCAGAGCAGCAGCATCCATAGCGCGACAGCAGCCATGCCCGGCAGCGGCCCGGAGATTTGTTTCTGATTCGTCATAATGTGTGCAGATAGGCGAGCAGCGCCTGAAGCTGGTCGTCGTCCATCGAATCCCCCAGTGATGGCATCATGCCGCGCCCATGCAGAATGATATCCGTTACGCGATCGTCGTTGGCCGGGGCGCCGTTACGCAGGTATTTTCGGCGATAGAGCCCGAAGAGACCCGGCCCGTGCAGGGCAGAGTCCTTATCGGCGTAATGGCATCGGGCGCAGCGGCTGACAAATATCTGCCTGCCTTCTGACTCCTGCGGCGTCAATTGGCTTAATGGCTTGGAAGGCGGCAGGGACGGACCGCAGCCGGTCAGGAAAAGGCACGCTGCCATGCCCCAAAAGAATTTCTGCTTGCTCGACAAGTTAATGCCATCATAGCAGCGCGTTCCAATGGAACTTTTTGTGTACGGTGGATAGCATGAACTTCTTCAGCGGCGGCATTATCGGCTTTTTCTTTGGGTTCGGCTTCGGTGTAGGCTGCGCCCTGGCGGTAATGTATTCGATCTACACGGGCGGATATCGCAGGGCCATTGAAGATTCCCTGCGTGAAGAAAAATCAGACCGTTACCGCCATTGGTTACCCAAGATTCAGGCCAAGCTCGAAAAAGAACGCTTTCGTGCTTGATTCACGGCGGAATCCGTGGGATTATCCTGCACGCCTTGTTCCGAGTGACATAAAAATTCTCAATACTGTAGTGACAAAAGTCTTTATAAGCATATAAATTTCAGGGTTCGCTGCATCAAAAGTAAGCAGAGATGAGCGGCGTGGAAAATACCATCGGAGTTGGTGAATGGCTTCCCCACTCATTCCCGTTTCTCTCACTTCGGTTGATTTGAAGGAGATTATTTATGCAGGTTTTCTGTCTGGCAACACCCGAATCGGCTGATTTGCAATGCAAAGTCTGTGGTCAGCACTACGCGTTGTACTTTGACAAGTCTCACGAGCAATTGGAACATGCAATGCAGCTAGTCCAGGAAGCTCTGGAGCAACACCACAACAGCAGCGCAGAGGCCACGGTCCATCCGGAGAAGGCATTCAACGTGCCCGCATGGCATGGCCCGGCGCATATGTCCGGCGCGGCCATCCTGGGCGGTGCTCCACCCTGGGTCGCGTAGGCAGGTTCCCGTTGTTTTACGCAGCCCGAAGAATATTTTCGTGCTTCGGTAGCGGTCATGTTCGAACATTATTCGAAAACATGTTTACAGGTGATCATGGCTACCCGGTTGGAAGCCGGGCTGCTTGGGGCTAAATCTATTGATACAGAACACCTGCTCATAGGCATCGCGCGTGCTGAAACGGCGTTGCTCGAGCAACTCTCTGTACCTCTTTCCGCAGCGGGCGTGCGAGAAGCAGCTGCCCGCTGGCAACAACCCGAAGACAGAATCCCTAAGTCAGTTGATATGCCTCTAACAGAGGATGTCCAAAAAGTCCTGCACGAGACAGAAGTCGTCGCAGATGCTGGCGGCTGTCAGAGTGTTCGCACAGAACACATGTTGCAATCGCTCCTGATCGTCCCCGACACGCACGCCTCTATGCTTCTGCAAGAGGCTGGCCTCTCGGCTGAAAAGCTGGCGGCTTACATGTCCACTTTGAATTGCAATGAGCCGCAGGAGCGTGACGTCATAGAGAAAGACGAGCTTTTTAGTGCGTCTTGAGAGAAACCATCCTCGAAAAATTGATCGCTAATCAAAAACGCCATCCCAAAGGATGGCGTTTTTGTTACCAAGAGCGATGGATTACTGTTCGCGCTTCCAGTTGACCAGGTCGCCGAGCGTTGTGGTCGAGCTTGAAACCGGCTGCTTGTAAGATTCGACTTCCGCACGGCTGGCTTCTTCGCCAACTGCGCGCAGGCTGAGTCCGACCTTCTTCTCATCAGCGTTCATCTTGATGATCTTGAATTCGTGCTCCTGACCTGCGTCGAGCTTCACCGGCGTGCCGTGATTGTCCGTTGCCTCAGAAACGTGGCACAGACCCTCAACACCCTCAGCGATCTCGACAAACGAGCCGAACTGCGCTGACCGCAGAACCTTGCCGTGGACAACGTCGCCCACGCGATGCTGGGCAAAGAATGTCTCCCAGACATCTGGCTGCAGCTGCTTGATGCCGAGCGAGAGACGGCGGTTTTCCGGCTCTACGCCCAGAACGACAGCCTTGACCTTTTCGCCCTTCTTCAGCACTTCGGAAGGATGCTTGACCCGCTTGGTCCAGCTCAGGTTCGATACGTGAACCAGGCCGTCAATGCCATCTTCAATCTCGATGAATGCGCCGAAGTCGGTCAGGTTGCGGACGCGGCCTTCGACGTTGGTGCCTGCCGGATAGCGCTCGACCAGGTGCTCCCATGGGTTTTCGAGGAGCTGCTTCATGCCGAGCGAGATGCGGCGGTCGTTCGGGTTGACGGCAAGGATCACCGTCTCTACTTCGTCGCCGGGCTTGACCAGCTTCGACGGATGCTTCATCCGCTTCGACCAGGTCATTTCAGAAACGTGTACGAGACCTTCGATGCCCTGCTCCAACTCAACGAATGCGCCGTAGTCAGTCACGCTGAGGACGCGGCCACGGACATGGGCGCCAATGGGATAGCGCTCAGTCGCGTCGAGCCACGGATCAGGCGTCAGCTGCTTGAAGCCAAGCGAAACGCGCTGCTTATCTTTGTCAAACTTTAGGACCTTGACCTGGATCTCGTCGGCGACATTGACCAGATCGCGCGGGTGCGTCAGACGACCCCACGACATATCGGTAATGTGCAGCAGTCCATCAATGCCGCCGAGGTCGACAAATGCGCCGTAGTCGGTCAGGTTCTTGACGGTTCCGGTGAGGATGCTGCCCTCTTCCAGGTGCTCCAGTGTCTGCGAACGCTTGTGGGTCTGCTCTTCTTCAAGAATCTCCTTGCGGGAGACGACCACGTTGCCACGCTTCTTGTTCAGCTTGATGACGCGGACTTCGATCTGCTGGCCGATATAGGCGTCCAGGTTACGGACGGGGCGAATTTCCAGCTGTGAGCCGGGCAAGAACGCCTTGATGCCGATATCGACGGTAAGACCGCCCTTCACACGTCCGAGAACCGTGCCGGTGACAAGGGTCTTCTCGTTGGCAGCCTTCTCGATCGTGTCCCATACGCGGTGCCGCAGAGCCTTTTCATAGCTCAGCAGGTAGCCACCTTCGGCCTCTTCGCGCTCGATCACGACCTCGACCGTCTCGCCGGCTTGCAGCTTGGGCTGGCCGGTGTGGTCGAGAACCTGCTCGATCGGAATAAGACCTTCCGACTTCATACCGACATCAACGACCACGTGCTTATCGGTCAGCTTGATCACTGTGCCGGACACAACATGGGTATCGTCGAACGCCTGCGCAGCGGCTTCGGCGGCCTGCTCACGGTCAAATGACTCGAGCACGGCGGCAAAGTCTTCCATGCTGTTCAAATCCGGCTCTTCTTCAGAGAGCTCAGACGCAACAGCTACGGAGTGCGTGGGTTCTAATGATGCGGGGGAAGTGGACTCCGAGGAAACGGCTTCCGGGTTATGGGTGGGTTCGATGGACGGCTCAACGTGATCCGTCGCTGCTTCCAGCGTTGGGGTTTCAAGTTCGGTGTTCAGAGGATTGCTCTCGGTTTGTTCAGAATTTAGGACGTCTGCCATAACAGCCAGCTCAGTAGGATTCAGGGTCGGCGGCCCCGTGGTCGCCCTGCAGGCTCAGCGCTGCAGATTTCCTTCGCTCACACTTTTGATTCAATCCAGCCGGCGAAGATTCGGGAATCATCACACCCGGATGTTGGGCGCTACGGAAGGTTCTCAGCAGGGAGACAGTGGAGTATGCGAACAACTCAGTCTCCGGTTTGGGAGCATTCCGCCAGGCAGGAACATGCAGGAGCGGTGATTACAGGGCTACGTTAGAATCCCGCGCACATAAGCCCTGTTGAGATTAAGGATAGAACTGCCTGCTAAGAGTGTCAATTTATTCGGCTTAGATTCACGTATTTGCAAAGAAATTAACCCGTAATTTTCCGTCAAGTCACAATCAACCTCTAAAATGCACCAAATTTGGTGCATTTTAGAGGTTGATTAGAAAAAAGCGCGAATCCGGTCTTCCTCACTTTAGAATGCGCGCCATGAGAAAACTCGCCTGTCTGCCGCTTTTTCTGGCTGTCTGCGCCTTTGCCGCCGACAAACTCTCCGCGCCGCAACTGATCGACCTGGCAAAATCCAACAATCCGGCGCTGCGGCAGGCGATTGAGTCCAGTTTTACAGCGAAAGATCTGCAGGAGGGAACGGCCTGGGCAGGTCACGGACCGGATTTCTTCTTTGCCGTGCAATCGACCGCTGAGCCGTCCCTCGCCATCGATACCAGCGCGGACGATGCCTCAGGCGGCATGCCCATGAAGCATCTACCTGGCTCCGATCTCTGGTACGCGACCGAATTTATTGAGCCGCTGGGCAGGCTGCATTCCTTCCATTACATCGTCAACGGAAAGTCCTTCGGAGGACGCCTCGACCTGCCTGCCTTCGGGCCTCTTTCCTATCTGCAGCCCGACATGCCATCCGGTACGCTATCGCCGAAGATCATCCACACCAGCAAAATTTATGACGGCATGAAGAGCGAGTATTGGACCTATGTGCCCGCGCAGTACGACCCCAAGGTTCCCGCGGCGCTCATGGTCTTTCAGGATGGCGAGGGCTACGGGAAACGAGATGGCGATCATCCGGTGCTGGACGTCATCGACAACCTGATTGCGCTCAAGAAAATTCCGGTTATGATTTGCGTCTTCATCAATCCCGGCGACATCAGCGATTCGCCCGGCACGCCGACCTATAACTTCGTAAAAGGGTATTCCGACAAATGGCACCGCACCCTCAAAGATTCCATGCGGAGCACCCTCTACGACACGGTCAGCGACCGGTACGCGCGCTTTTTGCGCGACGAAATCCTCGCCGATGTAGAAGCCAAATACAACATCCGCAAAGACGCCTACAGCCGCGCCATTACGGGACTTTCTTCAGGCGGCATCTGTTCCTTCAATGCCGCGTGGCAGATGCCCGACCAGTTCAGCCGCGTGATTACCTGGATTGGCAGCTTCACCAGCATTCAGTGGCAGGAGCGGCCGGACATCCACGACGGCGGACAGGACTATCCGGAAAAAGTTTTGCGCGAGCCGAAACGCAACATCCGCGTCTGGCTGCAGGACGGAGTCAACGACATGGAAAACGATCGCTACGGAAGCTGGCCGCTGGCAAACATCCGCATGGCCAACGCCCTCAAGCTGAAGGACTACGATTTTCATTTCAGCTTCGGCAAAGGCACGCATAACGCCGGCCAGGGCGCCGCAGAGTTTCCCGAAGAGATGATGTGGCTGTGGCGCGACTATGATCCTGCCAAGACTTCACAGACCTACGAGATGGAGCCGTCAGAAAAGAGCAGACCATTGTTTCGCGTGTCGATCGCAAATCGCACCGCAGAATAGGGCGGTCGAGGCCTTAGTCGGCGCAAATGGCGCAGACTGAAGCGCCAAATTTCGTCACTTTCGCGGGACCAATACCATCGACGGCGAGCAGGTCTTCCTCAGTGCGCGGACGCTTGGCTGCAATCGCTCGCAGGGTTTTGTCAGTGAATATCAGAAAGGCGGGCTGGCCCAGCTTGCCCGCTTCTTCACGCCGCCATGCGCGTAGTCGCTCTTCCAACGCAGCTGCCTCGGCAGAGAGCGGAACCTCAACCTTCGCCGCCTTCTGCTTGCGATCACGTTTCGCTGGCTTTGCGGTGAGGCTGGCGTTTTCACTGCTGTCGCGCATCAGCACCGTGGCGGCATCGTCGCTATCCATCTCTTCGCCATCGCGCGTCAGGCTGGCCTTGCGATACGTGATACTGCGACCGTCTTTCTCGAAGCTGGCATCTTCGAGCGCAAGAAATCCCGCTCCGCTCATCGCCCCAAGCACGTCTTCAAAATGATCGCGGCTCATGTGGTTGCGTGCACACAGCTCCTGGTGCAACTTGCCGGTTGATTTGCCGCCGCCTGACCTCAACACCTTTACGACGGCGAACATCACCTCGCGCTCCTCTTCGTCGAGCGTCCGAAAGCGCTGCCCCACAGCGCGCTCGGGCGAACACACATCGCATTGTCCACAGGCGCGTCTGCCATCTTCGTCGTCTCCGAAATGCCGCACCAGCTGCGCCATCCGGCACTGGCTCGATTCGGCATACCTCATCACGCGATCAAGCTGCGCCATGCGCTGGTTAGACTGCGACATATAGGGCTGCCGCCAGCCTGCATCGCCGCGAACTACATTGCCGTCGTAGTCGATACGTGCGCCGCCGTGGGTCATCAGCTTATCGAGCGCGGTCAGGAAGATTTCGCCGTCGAGCTTCGATTTCAGCAGCTCGGCTAATTCCTCTCTGTGGCGCGGCTGCGCCTGCAGCTTGCGGAAGATGAGATCCAGCTCTTCGACCGGAGGGTAATCGCGCTCGTAGAAAAAATCATGCGTGCGGCGATCGGCGTAGGAGTGCATCAGGATCGTGCGGCTCGGCTTGCCATCGCGACCGGCGCGGCCAATCTCCTGATAGTAGGCTTCAAGGCTCGCCGGCAGCGCCGTGTGGATCACTGTGCGTACATCCGGCTTATCGATGCCCATGCCGAAGGCAATCGTCGCCACCACCGCTTCCAGCCGTCCCGCGAGAAACTCACGCTGCACTCGTTCGCGGTGATCCGGCTCAAGCCCCGCATGGTAGGCAGCTGTCGAAAAGCTCTGCGAAAGCTCTTGCGCCAATGCTTCGGCCTCTTTGCGCGTCGGCGCATAGACAATTGCCGGACGCCGTTCAGGGGACGATAACAACGTCAGGGCAAGTTGCGTGCGTTTGGGCTTGGATACTTCCACAATCTCTATCGCAAGATTGTTGCGCCGAAAGCCGTGGATGAAGCGCGCAGGCTTATCGAGCCTGAGTTGCGCAATGATGTCATCCTGCACGATGGGAGTCGCCGTGGCAGTCAGAGCCACCACCGGAGCAGGCCGCAGCGCAGGCAGGTAGCTGCCTAGTAAACGGTAATCGGGCCGAAAATCGTGTCCCCACTGCGAGATGCAATGCGCTTCATCAATCGCAATCAGCGCGGGCTTGCGCTTGGCCAGCATCTCGGGAAACCCCGGAACCCGCAACCGCTCCGGCGCGATAAAAAGAAAATCGAGAGCCCCGGAAAGATAATCGCGGCAGACCTGACGCGATCGTTCGCGGTCGAGCCCGGAATGAATACGCTCCGCCTTCAGTCCCAATTCGCTTAGCTTCGAAGACTGGTCGTCCATCAGCGCAATCAACGGACTGATGACCAGCGCCGTTCCGCCCCTCGCGATCGCAGGCAACTGGTAGCAGAGCGACTTGCCCGCGCCCGTCGGCATCACCAGCAGCACATCGCTGCCATCTACAGCCGCGCGGCACACCGCTTCCTGGTTCGCGCGAAACGATGCGAAGCCGAAAGTGCGTTCGAGCAAACTGGTCAAAGATGCGGGAGGCATAGCTATCAGTATAGGCATCGGAGACTCGCTATACTGGTCGCCTATGGACCATCTCTGGACACCCTGGCGTTACACCTATGTGACAACCGCAGATCATGCCAAACGCCAGGGCGTGCCCGAAGAGCTTTCCGCGTGGCCCGGAGACCGTGGCTGCGTCTTCTGCAATCTCATCGCGTCGGTTGAATACGCTGAGGCTAACGGCATGCCCATCGAGATGGCAGAGAAATCCGCGCTCATCATCCATCGCGACAAAAGCACATTTACCATCCTCAATCGCTATCCCTATACTTCCGGACACGTCATGGTGCTGCCCTACGCGCATGAAAGCTCGCTCGCCGCGCTGCCTGCCACCGTCGCGCATGAGCTGATGGATTCAGCCCAGCATCTCGAAACCGTTCTCGGCCACACGTACCATCCGGATGGCATCAATATGGGGCTTAATCTGGGCAAATCTGCCGGAGCGGGAGTGCAAGGCCACCTGCACCTGCATATTCTTCCTCGCTGGACAGGCGACACCAACTTCATGACCGTCGTCGGCGAAACGCGCGTCCTGCCGGAGGACCTGGCGACGACTTGGGAGCGCGTGCGGGAGAATTTCCTGAAAAGAGCCTGATGGCGAGTGGCGGCGCAGGCAGCTTCTTCGGCATCCAAAATGAAGCGGGCTGAAAACCAGCCTATTTTCTCGCGGAGGTGCCGAAAAATGTCGTCAAAAGATCAATCCACCAGCCAGAAAGCTGAAGAACACGCTTCCGCTAGGCAGGCTGCGCCAACCAGCGTACAGCCGGGTTCTGCTCCAGCAGAAGAAGATGGCAGTTTAACCGGAGCAGGCAAGGACGAGCAGCACCGTCTGCTCAAGGACAATGTGGAAAAAGGGAAGGCCGAGCGGCACCCTGACTTGCCCGCCGGCCAGCACGCGACCGGCTCATTCACTGGCGAAAACGAAAACAAAAAGTAAGCTACTCAAACTTGGGGAAGAGCGTGTCATCAGGCTCCTCTTCCGCAGGCTCCGGCTTCCAATCCTCTGACTTCAGCTCGCGCGTGACCGATTCGAGCATTCCAATCTCAGGCAATTCATCCTGTCCAATTTGCAGCTCATGCAGTGTGCGCGCGTAAGTAAAAACGCTGCCACGTCCTTCCACGCAGCCAATCAGGCTGTTGTAGTGCTTCACAGTATTGCTGAGCGCATTTCCCATTTGAGTGAAATATCTCTGGGCCGACGCCAGCTTGTCATACAGCTTTTCTCCAACCTTCTGAATCGCTAAAGCATTTTTCGTCACTTCCATCTGCTGCCATCCATAGGCAACTGCTTTGAGCAGAGCGATCAGCGTCGTCGGCGTGGCAAGAATCACATTGGAGGCGCTGCCGAATTCGATCAACCCAGGGTCCTGCTCCAGCGCGGCACTGAAAAACACCTCGCTTGAAAGAAAGCAGACCACGAAGTCCGGACTGTCTTTGAACTGCTTCCAGTAAGACTTGGCCGAAAGAGCCGCCAGATGCTCGCGCACGCGAGTCGCATGTGCCGCCAGCTTCAAAGTGCGGGTCGCTTCGTCAGGAGCGCTCATCGCATCGAGAAAGGCGTCAAATGGCGTCTTCACGTCGATGACGATGGTGCGGTCATTCGGCAGATGGATGACGCAATCAGGGCGGATGGAATTTTCTTCGCCGCGTACAAAAACTTCCAGATCGAAAGATGCGTGCTGCACCATGCCCGCGAATTCGATGCAGCGCTTTAGCTGCAGCTCGCCCCAGTTTCCTCGCGTCTTCGGCGCCCGTAGCGCGGAGATCAGCTGCGAGGTCTCCCGGCGCAGATCGACATGGGAGCTCTGCATCCCTTCTACGAGCTGCTTCAGCGAGTGGTAAGCGCCCTCGCGTTTGACCTCTAGTTCCTGCGTGCCCTGCTGTAATTTATCCAGCGTTTCACGGATGGGCTTCAACAGGATTTCAATGGCTTTTTCCTTCTGCCCCAGCTGATTTTCTGACGCCTGCTGCTGCTTGCTCAACTCCTGGCGGGCGAGTTGCAGGAATGCGTGGCTGTTCTCGTTCAAAACCCGCGATGCCGCGCTGCGAAAAGCGTCTTCCAGAGACACCCGGGCCTGTTTCAGAGCTTCCTGCTCCGCCGCCAGGCGTTCGCTCAGGCGCGCATTTTCTGCGTGTAGACCTGTAAATTCCCGGCGCGCCTGCTCCAGTGACTTTTCACGTTCCGCAAGCTGAGCCGCCAGATTTTCATTGTTCTGCTTCTGTGCAAAAGCCTCACCGCGCACACTCTGGCTTCGCATCCAATATCCGATGGCCATTCCCAGAAGAACGGCGAGTACAGCGATCACTGCTACGAGGGGCATAGCGACTATACTGCCACCGAAACGCAAACAAAGCACGGCATGCACTGAAATCTGGTCACCCGCGCTTTACACCTTCATGGGGCCTCAGTAGACTTGAAATTTCGGAGCTTGGTATTCGTGTGCCCTATGGCAGCGGCTGCCTCCGGAGAGTTTTGATTAAAATTTTGTGCCGTTTTCGATGGACAGGAGAAACACATGCCAGCAGTGGAAGAAAAAGTAAAGCAGATCATCGTCGAGCAGCTTCAGGTAGACGAAGCCGAAGTGACGCCCAGCGCGTCTTTCCAGGAAGATTTGGGCGCCGATTCGCTCGACGTCGTCGAGCTAGTCATGCAGTTCGAGGAAGCCTTCGACCTTGAGATTCCCGACGAAGACGCCGAGAAGATCAAGACCGTCAAGGACGCGACCGACTATATCGAGAAGAACGCGAAAGGCGGCAAGTAACCTTGCAACGGCGCGTCGTAGTCACGGGTATCGGCCTGCTATGCGGGGTCGGCAACAACACGCCCGAGGTCTGGAAGAATCTGCTGGCGGGTAAGAGCGGAATGGCTCCCATTACCGGTTTCGATACGACAGGTTTTTCTGTCACATTCGCAGCCGAAGTGAAGAACTTCGATCCACTCAATTTCGTGGATAAGAAGGAATCACGCAAGATGGGGCGCTTCATCCATCTCGCTCTTGCCGCTACGTATGAGGCCATGGAGATATCCGGCCTCAAAATTACTCCGGAAAATGACACGCGCGTCGGTGTGCATATCGGCTCGGGAATCGGTGGATTCGACGTCATCGAGCGCGAGCACAGCGCCATGTTGCAGGGCGGCCCGCGCAAGATTTCGCCCTTCTTCATTCCCGCAGCCATCATCAATCTCGCGGCGGGGCAGGTCAGCATCCGCTACGGCGCCCGGGGACCGAACGAGGCGACGGCGACGGCCTGCACCACCAGCGCGCACTCTATTGGCGACGCCTACCGCATCATTCAGCGTGGCGATGCCGACGCCATGATCGCCGGCGGCGCCGAAGCGGCTATCACCCCTATGGGCGTAGGTGGCTTCGCTGCCATGCGCGCTCTATCCACGCGCAATGACGATCCGGCGCACGCCTGCCGTCCCTTCGATAAAGACCGCGATGGCTTTGTCGTCGGCGAGGGCGCAGGCATCCTGATCCTCGAAGATCTTGAGTTTGCCAAAGCCCGCGGTGCAAAGATTCTGGCCGAGATCATCGGCTACGGTATGAGCGCCGACGCTTACCACATCACCAGCATGGCCCCGGAAGGCGAAGGCTGCCATCGCGCAATGCAGAACGCGGTAAAAAGCGCGGGCATTCAGCCTGACCAGATTCAGTATGTGAATGCGCACGCAACCTCGACGCCGGTGGGCGACGTACTGGAAAGCGCTGCCATGGAAAAGCTCTTCGGCGAAGACGCCACCAGCGGCAAGCTGCTCATCAGTTCGACCAAGTCGATGACCGGCCATCTTTTGGGCGGCGCAGGCGGACTCGAAGCAGGCATTACCATCATGGCGCTGCTCGAGCAGAAGGTTCCGCCGACCATGAACCTCGAAAACCAAGATCCCGAATGTCGGCTGAACTATGTTCCCAATAAGCCGAGAGATGCGAAGATCGACATCGCGCTGTCGAACTCCTTCGGCTTCGGCGGCACCAACGGTTCGCTGATCTTCAAGCGCTGGCCCGAATAACCAGCGGCGCATTTGCCGTTGGTTCCGCTCGCGGAATGCTGGAGGACGATCTCCTTTCTCGCTGACTTTAGACCGGTCACAGCGCTACTTTTTTCCGGCTGGCTGAGTTTTGGAGGTACTCTCAGCGTATGAAAATTTTCATCCGCGGTGCCGTCTCTATTTTTTGTCTTTGCCTTCCCGGCATTCTCTACGGACAGAGCACGCCGTCGGGATCTCTTCTCGTTCTCTCCAAGCAGGATCACACCCTGAGCATCGTCGATGCTTCCAACTTGCAGGTCGTCGCGAAAGTTCCAGTCGGCAACGATCCTCATGAGGTCATTGCTTCGACGGACGGCACTACGGCATACGTATCGAACTATGGCTTTGGAGCCTTTCACACTCTAGCCGTCGTAGATCTCGTCGCGCATCAAGCTCTTCCCGAAATTGAGCTCGGCCCGCTGCGCGGTCCTCACGGACTCACCTTTGCCGGAGACAAAACCTGGTTTACCGCCGAAGCCGCGAAAGCCATTGGCCGCTACGATCCCGCAACCCATAAAGTCGACTGGATCCTGGGCACCGGGCAAAATCGCACGCACATGATTTATGTCTCCGCCGACCTGCAGCACATCGTCACCACTAACGTCAGCTCCGGAACCGTCAGCATCATCGATCAGGAGCCCATCCATATGCCCGGCCCGCCACCCGGAATGCATCCACCTTCAGGCGGAGCAGGAACGCCGCCGCCGGGACCACCTCCCGGTTCCATGCCGCGCACCGATTGGAATGAGACCGTAGTCCGCGTCGGCAATGGTTCTGAGGGCTTCGATGTCTCTCCCGACGGCAATGAAATATGGGTCGCCAATGCGCAGGACGGCACGATCTCCGTTATCGATTTCCACGAGAAAAAAGTGACCCAGACCATCGCCGCCAATGCTCAGGGCGCCAACCGTCTCAAGTTCACTCCCGATGGAAAGCGCGTATTAGTCTCCAGTGGGCCGGAGCTCGTCATCTTTGACGCGGGCACACGCAAAGAGATGAAGCGCATGAACATCGGTCACGGTTCCGGAGGCGTCCTCATCCAGCCCGATGGCCGCCGAGCCTTCGTCGCCTGCGGTCCCGACAATTATGTTGCGGTCATCGATCTGCAATCGCTTGAAGTGACCGGCCAAATTCAGGCAAGCGGCGAACCGGATGGTCTGGCGTGGGCCGTCCGACGCTGATTCTTGTGGAAGCAAGTTTCTAGCGCGGATCGACTAGGTTCATGGCCATCATTCCAAGCGCGGTGATGCTTGGCAGGAAAAAGTAATCTCCGCCACGCAGCTCCACAAAATTCGGCAGCTTGCTGCAGATCAGCGGAGGGTTCCTCCGGCTCGCGTCACCCTGCACAACAAACTTGCCGTGGCCGCTGTGATTGCCCATAAGAATATCTTTGTCGTTACCCTGGTGCGCGTCGTTTCCATACTCAATCCATTGCTGCTGTACAAATTCAAATTGGCGCGAAATGCTTGCGTTGAGCGCCATAAAGATCACTCCGCGCTCCTCCGCATCCGATACCGGCTCGCCCTCAGCAACGAATCGCCCATAAGGAAGACCGCGCCGCGTAATGCGACGACGATTGATCAGCCTGCCATCGAAGCCGAAGGCGTCCCGCGGATGCACGCGCCGAATATGCGCCCCCACCGGACAACGCGTGCCCTCGGCATCTGCGCCATAGGTGAAATTTGTGCTGCGGTTCGGATCCATTGCAATCGATACATCCGGACTGTCGGGAGAAAGCTCCAGCGGCGTGCCGTCTCTCCAACGCCCGATAAACTTGGCTGCCAGTTTTTCTTTGCCGCCGCCGTAAAGTGCTGCGTGCTCATCGAGATAGGCACGGAATGTAGCGACGTTCTGGTGTAGCTTGCGATAGACCATGAAAGTCCCATTGCTGGCGAGTATGTGCGGCACTGGCGCGACAGGCAACTCGCCTGCCTCATCGGCATAACCCAGCAGCAGCTCGCCCGTCGCGAGCGGAGCCCAGCTGCCATTCGGCATCAGCTTGCCCTGGCCAGGTTGCGAACTCCGGTCCACGCCCAGGTAATCAGGATTTCCAAAGCCATCGGTAAAACCGAAGTGCTCGCGCGTCGTCGGCTTGCCGTCAATCACCACGGCTGCCGCGTCCTGCGATGCGAGCACGGTCGCGCCACCCGTCTCGTGCATGAGCCCCAGCATTTCCGCGCAGCGGCTATCAAGAATCGCAGCCGATTGCGCATTGACGCCAAGCCACGCATGCACTCGGTCTCCGCGCCAAAGCTCGTCCCAGCGCTCCGGAGAATTCAAGCCGGAATCCCCCAGTATCCCAGCTCGTTTCTTCATGCCTTGCTGGAATTCGACTGGAAAGCTGAGCAGCGTAGCATCGGGCAGATTGAAAGCAGCCAGACCACGTTGCGTGAACGCGATGTTCACCGTGCTCAGAGGCTTTCCGCCATCCCAGCGCTGGCCGGTAGTGACGTGATGAAGCAGCCGGCCGATCAAGCTGCGAGCGTGCTCTGCGTCTTCAAAATGTAGAAAAAGATATCGCGCGACCGGCAGGTTATAGCCGCGCAACACAAACCCCTGTATATCTGTCTCGTTCAGCCTACTCATTTCGGCCGCCAGTCTTGATGTACCGCGGTTCTCCCATCGAACCTGGCCTGGGAGCGGGTGCCGATTTCAGTTCGGCCACGAACTGCACGAATTCTGCCTGTAGCCGTGCGGGCTCCATGCCCTGGTGATCTGCGATGAATTCGGAGACAGCATGTTGCGTTTGAAGTGCGCGCAGCGTTTCGGGTACGGACTTGTCGTTGACCGCGGCGAAGTAAAAGGTCGTCTCCAGCTGGCACGACTTCATATAGTCGATAAACGCCTGCCGATTGGCCGCACCCGGATATCCCACGCAGTGGCTCCAGATTGCATCCAGCTGCTCCGGAACGCTGGACGCAAGTCCACCAAGATAGTCGTCCAATTCGCCGTCGCAGTTGGACTCGAATACCAGGTACTTCGATTTGAGGTGCTCTTCGCATGCCGGCATGCCCACATAGATCACGTCATCCATCACGACGAGGCGGGCCAAATGCGTTGCCGGAGCGAGCGCGAAAGGGCTCAGCTCCCCGGTAGGCAATGTGGCCAGATATCTGCGAATTTGCAGATCGTGCGACGGCGTAACTTTGTCATCGTCGATGATCGGCGAAAGAATCGTGAGTCCGTAAACACTGCCGTTCTTGTTTGGCATCGCCGCTTTTCCTAAAACACAATCGGAGCTTCCCCGGTTTCGCCGAGGTGGGTCTGTACTTCAAGAACAAAGCGCAAATACGCATCCTCAAACTGTTCTGGGGTGTAGTTCTGCGCGCTCGCAGCAAGCTTATCGAACGAGGCCTGCACAATGTGGGCGGATTTCAGATCGTTGGCCGCGGCATGTGGATAGGCGGTGTAGTAATAGTCGGTGTCGAACTGAACCCGCGCAATATATTCCTTGAATGAAGTCACCGGAACCGACCCCGGAAACTTCTCGCTCCACCGCCACACCAGGTTCAGTCCTTTGCTGAGCACCGCCGAAAACGCGTCAATGTATTGATTCCATGTCCCGTTAAAGTTGCTGAAAAACAGGAGATAGTCATACTTCAGCTCTTCCTCCGACTGGCCATTTCCTAAGAAAGGGAATTGTTTGCGCGGCAGAACGACCCATCGCGCGAATTCGATGAAGGAAAGGTTGATCAAATCCTGTTGCAGCGGCTTGATATGTCCGAGCAGGACGAAAAATCCGCGCAATATCCACGTCTTCCATGGCTTCATGGGCGTGATTGCGTTCATTGCGTACACTTTTCCGTTGATATTGCTCATGAGGGTGTGTCCGATAACTGCCTGGCCCAACAACCTGAGATCCCACTGAGAGGCGCTGAAACAGAAGCGCCCTACGGCATGTCAACCGGGGAAGTGAACGTAGGCTCTCGACGAGAAAGCTTCCCATTATTACCTGAAATTCATAAAACACGTACAGGCAATTTATTGCGTAACGAATGTGTGGCTGGATAGTACGCTGCTACGCCAGTGTCAATCGAATGCTACTGACAGACGAACGGTCAAAGACTATGACCCCGGCCGTTCTTTATCAGGCTGCGGAATTTACTGAACGTCTAAGGTAAAAGACTTCTTCTGCAGAGATTGGTCCCAGCCTGCTGCATAGACGTCAACCTGGTGATCGCCCGGCGTAAGATCGACATTTTTGTTAAGGAAGGTGTAGCCGGAGAAGCCGTCTACCTGTTCAGCCATCTTGGTGCCGTCCACCCACACCTCAACGTCCCGCATCGGCACCGTGCCCGAAGCGCCTATCTGGAATGAAACCGGTGACGCAACAGAGCCATCCATCATAGGCGAACAGATATTGATCCCCGATGCCGCAGCTGGAGCATTGCAGGTCGGAAAGTTTCCTATCGTGGTATTCAGCTGAACGGTTGTAGTGTAAGCGTCGCAACGGCTATCGGCGCACTCTTCCACCAGGAGGTCAGGCCTGGTGTCGCCATTGCCTCGTATCACTTGCGCCGGACTTGGTATGTCATACACGGTGCCGCCAAGCGCCTGGGCCCAATATACGGTCTGGTCAGGGTTGTAGCTGGAATCCGGATTCCTGGTAAGAACGTCGATATAACGCGTTCCGGTGCTGGGGTTGTTGCAATCATGTTCCGGAACGATGAGATCGTTCAGGCCATTGCCATCGAGATCGCCTACCGTAGCCGAACCGGTAACGCAGCGCCCGAGGAGCATATTGGTGTTGCTCGCAAATTGACGGCTTGCATCGCCGTAGTAGACGAAGACTCGATTGGTGTAGACCCCTGGCTGTGTAGCGATGATGTCGGTTTTTCCATCGCTGTTGGCATCGCCAACCGTGAAATCGACATAGTCGGTGTTCGGCGAAGCCCATGCAGGCGTATTGAAGGTAACGGTCGTCGTTTGAGGAAAATGGCCCGTTCCATCGCCGTAGAGGACGTAAGCAATGGTGTGATTCGCATTGTCATTCAGCAACAAATCCGCCTTGCCATCTCCGTCAAAGTCGCCGATCTGGGGGTTGGAGCCATTCACCGCCATGGTTGGCCCCAGGGTAAAGCTGCCCTTGCCATCGCCAAACCATATGTGCAGGATGCCTGACTCGACAAACGCCAGATCCGTCATGCTGTCGTGGTTGAAGTCGCCCGTGGCAACTGTTACCCCATCCCCGCTGGTGTCGGTGCTATAGGAGCTCTGCTTGCCGGCAGTCAAAGTGCCTCTGCCATTGTTGAGAAAAAGATAAAGGTTATTGTCCTGGCCGAATATCGCCACGTCCGGGCTGCCGTCATGGTTGAAGTCGCCCACCGTGATCGCCGCGATCTCCGCATTGCTTGGCAGACTATAGGCCGTGGGCGGGGCGTAGGCACCATCCCCGGTCGAGAGCTGCACAACAAATTGGTAATATCCGCCCATCTCCGGCGTGTACTCCCAGACCAGATCTTCTCTGCCGTCGTTATTATTCATGTCGGCATGTTGATAAAACGCTGCGCCGCCGGAAAAGTTCTGAGCACTGTTTTGAGTGTGGTTAGAAAAAGTAACATTTGAACCAAAGGCGAGAAAAGGTAATCCCGGGCACAGAGCTAGGAAGGCATAACGTAGATACCGCATGAACAAAAACTCCAGGGAACGGGTCTAGATCAAGCGACGTGTCGATCGTAGGATGCCGCTGCTTGCCGGTGCCGGTTGCTCAGGAGATATGCACAAACATCTATAAGAAGGCTAAATCTCAGATTTTTTCGACCTGAGCGTAAACCATGAATAATCAGGATTTAGTGACTACTAGCCTTTAGAATCAGGAATATAGAGCCAAGCGTCACTACTAACCATTCTCGTTTAAATAATTTACAAAGGGACAAAGCGCTATACGAAATAAAAAAGCCCGGCTCGAAAGCCGGGCTTTTATTCGCTTAGCCTAATTTATGCAGGCTGCACGTTCTCGGCCTGGAAGCCCTTGGCGCCACGCACGACGTTGAACTGTACGCGCTGACCTTCCTGGAGGCTGCGGAAGCCGTTCGCGTTGATCGCGGAGAAATGTACGAAAATGTCTTCGTTGTTGCTCTCGCGCGTAATGAATCCGAAGCCCTTGGCATCGTTAAACCACTTGACTGTACCCTGTTCCATTTTGGGGTATTCCTTTGGTATTGATATCGCTGAAAACGGGAAGGTGTAGAGCAGGCAGTGCTTTGGAGGGCATTACGTGCGTAACAAAAACCCACTCGGAATCGAGCGTGACTCTAGTATACCCCGATTTGACAAAATATTGCAGAACGACAGGGTTAACCTGCCCCTTTTCGATACCAGACCGAGAGGAGCAGGTAACCTGTGTCAGCTCTGTGCCGCCGCCGCGCCTGTGAGAGCCAGAACCGTCAGCAGCCACCACCCTATAACCGCAACAGCAGCGATGCCGCGCTTCACCTTCGCCACAATGGCGACGCCGATCACGCTTAGAATCAACGACCATATCTCAAAAATGTCGAGGTGGGTGCAGAAGGTCATCAGCCACTTGGGCGCGTCGGTGCTCAGGTAAAAGCCGATATTTGTCCCCACCGGGTTCGAGATCAGAAAGGAGTCGGCGGCCAGCCCGGCAAAGAGGGCAATCGTAGCAAGAATAAACTTGATATTCATCACCAGGCTGGCATACATGGATACCGCATAAATCTGGCCATATTTCGCCGTTCCGCCAAAGCCGAAATTGACCGTAGCCCATACCAGCAGCGAGGAAACGGCCGTGAAAATCAGCACAATGACCCAATATCCGTAGGTGAATCCAGCGGTGACCTTGGCAGAAATTGCCTTGGTGGTTGCCAGCTGATCCGGCGGCATCTGGGCAAACTTTTCTTCCTGCTTCGGGCTCTGATGGATGTTGTTTTCGAAAACCTTCATCCACCCCACTTTCGTCTGCACTGCAAACGAAAAGACAATGCCCATCACGATGAGGATAACCAGCGGTCCCCACCAGGACGATTTTCTTAGAATGTCGGTGAAGGTTTTCGACGGAGCGACAAAGGTATCGACGATACGCTGTCCCTCGCTCAGGGGCACAGCAGTGGATTGCGGCACAGCATCAGTCATGGAGCCTCACTCAACGCTTTGTTGAACTGGCGCGATTTTACCCTGCCGGAAAGATCCTTGCGATCAAAAAGCGATGCGTCGCTTTTTGAACCAAGTTCAATACTTCCCGCACTTGCCGCCCTTCGATAGTCTGAAAAAGCTCTCGAAACTCTCCGCGGTCCTGCTCATGCGCTGTCTTCCCATTCTCCTTGCCGTCCTGCTGGCTGCCGGCACGGACGCTTCTGCCTTTGCCGCCAAACGTAAGACGCATCATCGCGTCTCCGCCCCTGTCTCCACGCATGCGAAAGCATCTAGCAGGCAACGCGCCCGCTCGCATCGCGCCGCTTTAGAAGCAAAAGACGAGTCACCAGCAACTACGATTCCTGAAGTGCCGTTAAGACACGCAAAGCTGATCATGCTTCCTCCGCTCAAAGGCTCGCGTGAGTCTCTGGTTCGCCAGAACCAGCGCAGCGAAGCCGAAGGGCTCGACCGCATCGAAGACGACGATCAGTTAAACGAGCTTCTCACCCAGCGGGCTCTGGTAGCCGTGCCGGTCAGTATGTCACTGCGTGTCAATACCGAATTGCCGGTCAACCGCCGATACTGCCGTCCGTGGACCGCTCATTTCTTAAGCGATCTGGCGCGGGTGCATTACGATCGCTTTCATCGCTCGCTGCAGGTCAACTCTGCCGTACGCACCGTCGCCTATCAACGGCGACTGATAGAAGTGAACGGCAATGCTGCTCCCGCTGGGGGCGACATCGCTTCACCGCATCTCACCGGTGCAACCATCGACATTGGAAAGAAAGGTTTATCCATGTCCGAGATTGCCTGGATGCGCGCGTACCTGCTGCCCTTACAGACAGCGGGAAAGATCGATGTAGAGGAAGAGTTCTACCAGTCGTGCTTTCACATCACGGTCTATAAGTCCTATGCGCCGTCTCTGACACCGAAGATAGCTCCGAATAAGCAGGGCAGCAGCGCTGCCCTGATAGCGGCTGGAGTGGAGTAGGCACACGTGTCAGGCGCCGCGCCAGAATAAATCGTGATGCACATTACGATATGGATTGTTCTGGCCGCGGCGGCTGCGCTGACTCCATTGCTTCTGTTTGCTTTCATGGGCGACCGCTGCGTCACCATGCTGCGATCACTGCCCGTGACCCTGCAACTGCTGCTGCCTGCAAGTTTTGCCATTCCTTACCTGCTTGTCTGGGCCGATTCATCAGCTTCGCCTGAGCTGGCTTTCGGTGTATGTCGTTTTGCCCATTGCTGTCGCGGCATTACTGGCGCTTGCGGCGAAATGCGATCCGCAGCAGAGAGGACACCTGCTCGATTTTCTCGTGCTCTTTCCTCTGGGCCTGGTAGTCGATCTGAGGTGGTTCGAGCCGGCATGGCCTCATGCGCTTGCCGCTTTGAATAAGCTCATCCTGCTCAATGCCGGCATCTATGGCTTCCACGTAATGCGCCAACTAAGTGGAGTGGGATTCGATCTTCGCCTGCGACATGCTGACTGGAAGATCGGGCTGCGTGAACTCCTTTTCTATATGCCGATTGCCATCAGCTTAGGCCTGGCGATTGGCTTTCTTCACTGGCATGGACACGTAAGCCATCCGTGGCGCCTACCGTTTTTATGGATTTTCACTTTTTTCCTGATTGCCCTGCCGGAGGAGATTTTCTTTCGCGGCTGGATGCAGAATCTTCTGGAGAGACGCGCTGGACGCATTCCTGCGCTGGCGGTGACGGCAATTCTCTTCGGACTCTCCCACTTCAACAAGCGGGCGGTGCACTTTAACTGGCGCTATGTGCTTCTGGCATCCATCGCAGGTATTTTCTATGGGCGAGCCTGGCGATCCGAAGGAAGAATTGCAGCATCGTCAATCACGCATGCCTGTGTGGACACCATCTGGGGAGCTCTGCTGCGATGACCGAGGTGGCGTCGCGGATGATAATGCAGGTAGCCAAGTCCGACTCTCATGTGATGATGCAGCGCATCGGGGACAGTGATGGCGACGCAGATGCCGAGAATTCCATGCGCCAGCCCCAGCGCATACAGGTTGCGATATCGGAGGAACCAGGTGCACGCAATGAACGCCCATACCAGCGTAAGCCCGACCAACACTGGGTTCGGGAGATGCGCCACAGCAAAAAGCAGCGCAGCCAGGACAATCGCCATCCAGCGTCGTGGCAGCAATCGCAACATGCGCGTAAGCATGTATACCTGCAGCACGAATTCCTGAAGGAACGACCAGACAATATAGCCGCCAACACGGTTTTTCAGTGACAGATGGCGGAAGACGGGAAGATGATGCAGCGTGCCGATGCGCCAGCCGACGAAAATGGCGATGGCGGCAAGTGCGATGGCGACGGCAACAATCCAGAAGGAATAAAGGGCCTGGTCTGGTGCTAATCCAAGTGCGCGTGGTTTTTCCCAGCGCAGCAGGGTGAGGCCAACGATGCACAAGACGGCAAGACAGTAGAGATATCGCTGCCAGGGCATGGGCGTCCAGATGACGGAGAGAATTAATCCATACGCCACGACCAGTTCCAGCAGATCTCGTAACCGCGGACGCGCACGCAGATACATATGCCGGTATGTCCTTTTCTTGTCCGGGGAAAAGACCAAAGAGTGCAGCACACAGTGTAGAACGAAGATCTTGAGCGGAACAGTAAGGGATGAAGGCGAGCTTAGTTGCCGGCCGCGTGTCCGCTGCTCTGGGCGATACGCACGCCGCTCAGGCTACTGACATAGCGTGAAACGCCGCGATAGAGCGACTCGGCAATGCGCTCGCGATACTCAGGATCACGAAGCTCATGCGCATCGTCCTGATTGGTGAGGAAGGATATTTCCGCCAGAATGGACGGCATGTTGGCTCCGATCAGGACGACGAAAGGAGCCTTCTTCACGCCGCGATCTTTGAGGCCCGGATTGCCGTCTTCAAGGCCGGAGTAGAGGCTCTGCTGAACGTCGGAAGCAAACTCGCGCGATTCGCTGATCTTGTCCTGCAGCGTGATCTTCTTCACCAGATCAGAGAGCTGATGAATCGACTGGTCGGAGACCGCGTTTTCGCGAGCCGCCACCTCGAGAGCATCGGCGGAGGTCGTGAAGTTCAGGTAATAAGTTTCTACACCGCGCGCCGACGCGTCCGGGCTTGAATTGGCGTGTACGGAGATGAAGAGATCGGCCTGCGCTTTGTTCGCGATCGCCGTCCGTGTTTCTAACGGGATGAAGGTGTCGTCATCGCGCGTATAGATCACGTCAGCGCCCAGCCGCTGCTTCAGCAGCTTGCCGAGTCGCAGCGCCACGTCGAGCACGATGTCCTTCTCTTCGATGCCTCCCGGGCCTAATGTGCCGGAGTCGTGTCCGCCATGTCCGGCATCGACAACAATGCGGCCGATTTTCAGCCCAAGGGCGCGCACCATGGAGCGTTCCCCGGTAGCAGTTGGCGTTGCCTCGTGAATGGTTGGCTCTGGTGAATCTGCAGGCGCAGTGTTTTTGCGGCTGCTCTTTTTCACTGGCGGCACGGTGGATTGAGTTACAGGCTGCGGAGAATTGACTGCTTCCAATTCATTTGGCTGCTGCTCGGGCGATGTTCCGCGGACTGATTGCACTACAGGTGCCGTTGTGGGATGTTTTGTTGCCTTCACTCTGTTTGGCTGACGATCGAGCGAGGCAATGTCTTTGAGCGAAGAGTTGGTGTTGGTTGTATCAGCCACAGATTGCGGTTCAGGTGCAGTTGCTGGACTTGAGTTGGGGGCGGGGTGGCTGGCTGACAACTGCACAGGTTGCGATTTTGACGAAGTAGTTTTTGCCGGAGCCGGCGGCAATGCAGAAGTGTTTGCCTCATGGATTGGCGGCGCGGTTGGCCGGGGCTGCTGCGCGATCAGTGACGGCGCAGGCATTGTCCCTGGTTTTTTACCGTGCACATCGACAATGAGCCGCCACGGGTTCGGTAATAGAAATGCCGAGTATTCGCTCACGTCGCTTACATCGAGCACGACGCGCGTTATGTCGTTTGAGAACTGCGCAACGCGAATACGTTTGAGGAATCCGTCATCGGTAACTTCAACCGACTTGCCCACAAGCTCGGGCGAGAGCTTGACTCCGTGCAGATCGAAGAAGATGCGATCCGGATTCGGGACACGCGTGGCTTCGAACTGTACTTCATCCTGCAGATCGATGGCGACGCGTGTGTAAATGGGCGTCGACCAATGCCGCAATCCAGTCACGAGTGGCAGCTTGCCCTTGCGCGGCGGAGGCGGCGCGTTCATCGCCGCATCGCTGAGCTTGCCATCGCCTGAGATCGGCTCGTTTCCAGAAGACGAAGAGGGAGAAGGTTGCGGCGGAGGCAGTTGATTTTGCGCCTGCTGCTTCGGCGGCTGCACGATAGCCGGTGGGAATACCGGAGTGGTGGTTACCGTTTTATGGCGCGACGATGCAATGGCCGGAGGAGGAACCTGGGTAGACGGAGTCGGGACAGGATTTATCTGCGCTTCGACCACAGGCGCAGGCGTCCGCGATCCCGGTCGCTTTCCGTGCTTCTCCGCAACTTCCTCGGTATGAATATTCTTCAATTCCTGCCGCGCCTGATCGGATAGCGGATCCTGCGGATAGAGTTTTAGAAACTGCTGAAACGAAGCCTTCGCCTCGCTGCGATCATCCAGATCATGGCGGTAGATTTCGCCTTCCGTCAGCAGCGCGCTATAGCGATACCGGCTGGCCGGATACTGCCTGCGCAGAAATTCATACTGCCCAATGGCATCGTGCAGCGACTTTTCATCCTGAAAGATGCGGCCCTGTTCCGCCAGCAGATCGGCTACGGCCGAGATGCTGGCATCGGCCTTGGGCGAGGCCGGATCGCCATGATAAACGGCACGATAGGCAGCGAGCACGCGCTCGTAATCGCGGCGAGTACGCTGCTGCTCTGAACGGCCTTCAAGAGCCTCGCGCAGACGCTGAGCCTTGTCAAAGGGTGAAAGCGCCTGGTGCTGCGCTGCAACGGCAGGTAAAGAGAGGAGGAAAGCGCAGAGAGTCAGGCGCAAAAAAAGCGTGCGTCCTCCGAAGCGGTAGGAAAGGGGCATAGACAGATTCACAGCGGCACGCCAGCGCCTGCTTCATTATAGGTGGCGCGGGGAATGGGGGCAACGCAGGAAAAACGAAATTAACAGTAGGAAACCGGTATGGAAACCGAAAAAGTGTGTGTTATCCAGCTGCCTCGTTTCCATAAACTGTGTCATTCTGAGAAGCAAAGCGAAGAAGAATCCAGCAGATATTCCGGGTAACCGTGGTTTCTCAACTTTTTTCGAGAAACCTTCTACAACTATATCCCGCTGAAGTCTCTGGATTCTTCGCTGCTCAGAATGAGATCTGTTACTCGCCGACGAGTTCTCCCACCACCTGCGAAGCGCTTTTCAGCGCCGCATCCAACTGGCCAGCATCCTTGCCGCCAGCCTCGGCCATATCCGGCCGTCCTCCACCGGAGCCGCCGACTAGCTTCGCAATCTGGCCGACGATTTTACCCGCCTGCACTTTGCCGGTAAGGTCTTTGGTCACGCCGACGATGAGGGCGACCTTGCCTTCTTCCTGTGCGGAGCCAAGAACGACGACGCCGGAGCCAAGTTTGTTGCGCAGATTATCGACCAGTGTGCGCAGCTGCCCCCGGTCGAGCGCATCGACGCGCTGGGTGAGGACTTTGATTCCTTTCACTTCAACCGCCTGATCCGCAGCGCCTGAAACTGCTGAGGCAGCGGATTTCATGCGAATCTGTTCGAGTTCACGGCGCAGTTTCTTCAACTCTTCGTCCTGCGCGGTCAGTTTGTGTTTCAATGCATCCGCAGGTGACGAGTCCGCGCTTGGAGCAAAGTGCGAAGCAAGCTGCGCCACTTCAAAGCCACGGCGGAATTCATTCAACGCGCCAAGGCCAGTCACGGCTTCCACGCGCCGCACACCTGAAGACACGCTGCCTTCGCCGAGCAGCTTGACGACGCCGATCTCGCCGGTTGCGCCGGTATGTGTGCCGCCGCAAAGTTCAGTCGAGAAGTCGCCGATCTTCACCACGCGCACCTTCTCGCCATACTTTTCGCCGAATAGCGCCATCGCGTAGTACTCGTTGATGGCCACGTCGATCGGCACATCTTCAATCGTCACCACAGCCGTATTCCCCAGCACTTCTTTATTGATGATGTCTTCGATCTCCTGCAACTCTTCATCGGCAATCGCAGTGAAGTGCGAGAAGTCGAAACGCAGGCGGTTCGGCTCGACCAGCGATCCAGCCTGCTTGACGTGCGTGCCCAGCACTTCGCGCAGCGCTGCGTGCAGCAGGTGCGTTCCGGTATGATTCCGTCGCGTCGCATTGCGGAAGCCACCGTCAACAACCGTATCGACTTTGTCGCCGAGCTTCAGCGGCTGTCGCAGAATCGCCTTGTGCGCAAAGACACCCTGCACCGGCTTGGTGCATCCGCTCACATCGGCGATGACGGAGTTGTGATCATCGGAATAGAGCCAGCCGGTGTCGCCAATCTGTCCGCCTGAGTCGGCATAGAAGCTGGTGTGATCGAGCACAACTTCGACCGCATCGCCGGGACCTGCCGCCTGCACACCCTGTCCATCCTTGACGATGGCCAGCACTTCCGCGCCATCTACGCGAAGCTGCCGGTAGCCTTCAAAAACAGTCTTCGGCAACTCACGATACACAGGACTCGCCGACTGCTTCGCGCCACCTTTCCACGAAGCGCGAGCACGTGCTTGCTCTTCCGCGCGAGCCTTCTCAAAACCTTCCAGATCGAAGTGAATGCCCTGATCGTGAGCTGCATCCATCATAAAATCGAGCGGGAGACCGTAGGTTTCGTAGAGATGGAAAGCACGATCGCCTTTGAATATCGGCATGAGCGAATATGCTTCTTTTATCAAGCCAGCTTTAAGAAATACGTTTTTGTTATTTTCTAAGCTCTCTGCTTTTGACGCTGCTGCAAACTCTTCCTCGAGTTTGCCTAGTCCAAGTTCCAGCACTCTTGCAAACTGCCGCTCTTCCGCCTCAACAACCTTGGCAACGCGATCCGCACTCTCCTTCAATTCCGGATAAGCAGCCTGCATCTCATCGCGAACGGCATACACCATCTCGCGCATGAACGGCTGTTCCTGCCCAAGCAATCGCCCGTGACGGATCCCGCGACGCAGAATCTTGCGCAGAACATAGCCGCGCCCTTCATTCGCAGGATTCACTCCGTCTGAAATGAGAAACGTAGCCGCGCGTGCATGGTCGGCCATGATGCGCAGCGAGGCATCCGTTGGCGCATTGCCATCCTGATATGTCGTCGAAGTCAGCTCACCCGCCTTCTGTATCAGCGGCATGAACAAATCGGTTTCGAAATTTGAAATCTTCCTCTGTAGCACAGCAGCAGTGCGCTCCAGCCCCATGCCCGTATCAATCGAAGGTTTGGGTAACAGGTTCAGTTCGCCCTGCTGGTTGCGGTCGAACTGCATAAAGACAAGATTCCAGATTTCAACGTAGCGGGCCTCATCCTGACCAAACGGCAGGTCCTCTCCGGTTTCAGAATCTTCGATCCCCATGTCATAAAAAATTTCCGAGCAGGGACCGCAGGGGCCGGTGTCGCCCATCTGCCAGAAGTTGTCCTTGCTGCCGTATTCGTGGATGCGCTCCGCTGCCACTCCCTGATCCAGCCACAGGTTGTAAGCCTCTTCGTCACGAGGGACACCGTTTTCGCCCTTGAAAATCGTCACGTAGAGGCGGTCTTTGGGGATGCCGAACCACTCCGGCGAAGTCACCAGTTCCCACGCAAAAGCAATGGCGTCCTTTTTGAAGTAATCGCCAAAGCTGAAGTTGCCCAGCATCTCGAAGAACGTGTGATGACGCCGCGTGAAGCCGACGTTTTCAAGATCGTTATGCTTGCCGCCCGCGCGCACGCATTTCTGCGATGTGGTGGCGCGGTTATAGTCGCGGTGTTCGAGGCCGAGAAACACGTCTTTGAACTGGTTCATGCCAGCGTTCGTAAAGAGCAGCGTCGGGTCGTTGGCAGGAACAAGAGAGGACGAGTGCACGCGGCGGTGCCCCTTCGTCTCAAAAAACTTCAAAAACATCTCACGTATTTCAGAGCCGGAACGAAATTGCATATCTTTAGAGTTTATAGGACTGCGCGTCCAGCGACACGCGGCTTCGCCGCCTCCCCTGACCTGTCACTCACCAGGTCCCGACGCAGGCACATTCTCAAATCAAAGGGGTTGTCATCCTGAGCGCAGCCGATGGACCGCAACACCACGCTTCACCTACTCCGACGCTACACCCTCATCCTCATCCAGGCTCTCAAGTTGTGCCAATGCGTCCTCATCCACATCCCAGCTCTTGAGAATCTTGAAGATCACGCCGGTTGAAAATCCCGCGCGCACCAGCAGTCGCATCACGCGCGCTGTTTCTTTCTCGCTCTCCGGTTTACGCACTCGCTTGCGAACCAGATGCTGTCGCGCCAGTTCCTCTTCATTTACATTTTCGTATGCGGCATCGAGCGTGCGCGCAATCACGTTCGAGTGCACGCCCTTCTGGATCAGGTCCTGCTGTACGCGACGCCTGCCAAACCGGTTGTTCTCCTGTCGCAGACGCGTGTAATCAGCGGCAAAATTCGTGTCGTTGAGATAGCGTTGTTCTTTCAGGCGCGCGATGATGGCGTCGATCTTCGCCTCACCCGGATCACCCTCTTCCACACGCGAACGCATCAGCCGCTTCAACTCGGCAATAGTGCGCATGCGACGGCCCAATGCGCCAATGGCATACTCATAGAGCGCCGCTTCATTTAAGGGTTGTTTCTGTTTTTTAGCGCGGCCGAAACTCATCACTGCTTCCAGCCATTTTGAACAAAACCCGAGCGCTTTTGTGAAAAGGGTAATTCCACCACCAGCACTGACCCGTGCGGTTCGAGGTTATGTGCGGAAATCTCACCGCCGTGATCGCGCACGATGGCATAGCAAAGGCTTAAGCTTGCACCGGTAGCATCGCGTTTCCATTTTGAGGCGAAGAACGGATCGAAGGCGTGTTCGGGATTAGCAAAGCCAGGACCGTCGTCAGAGATCAGAATCTTTACGCTGTCTGCATGCTGGCTCACATCCACGCGAACAGAGTGTTTATGTCCATTCACGGAGGAGTCGAAGGCTTCCAGCGAATTTTTCAGCAGGTGGAGAAACATCTGCTGCAGGTGGCTCCTATTGCCTTCGATGAGTGGAATGCTGTCGGGTAAGTGAAGCTCGAGATCCACCTGCCGTCGTGTGAATTCAGGCCGTTGCAAACGGCTCAGGTCACGCAGTATTTCGGGAATGGAAACAGCCTCACAGGCTGTCGGCGATGCCTTCCAGAATCGAAGAGTGCTTTCCAGAACCTGGTGCATGCGCTGTGCGGAGCCTCGAAGCCGGGTGGCCATTTCGTGCGCGCCATGACCCTCCAGGGCTTCTTCCATCAGCTGCGAATATCCAAGCACAACTGTAAGGGGATTATTAAGCTCATGTGCCACACCGGCGGCCAGCTGGCCCAGCCCGGCAAGTCTCTCCGATCGCGCCACACGCTGCAACAGGGCATCATGTTCGCGTATAGCGGCGAGCCGCGCCGCAAGTAATTGCAGGGGTAGAAGATCGTCTGCCTGCAAAGGCTTTCCCGGCCGTTTCAGCCCGCTTAACAGGATTATCCCTTCAATTTCTCCATTCCGCCTGACGAGGGGCATCGCGTGGGCCTTGTAATACTGTTGACTCTCGAGCAGGTCATCGGGGATAAAGAGCGGACGCAGATCGAGGAGCACCGTATCTCCCATTTCTACGGTCGTATTTTCGCTCCGGCTAAAAATCTTTGCCTGCTCAATCGTCATGCGTTTGCCGAGGGCTTCCAGGCCTGCAACCATCTGGTTATTCATCCCGGCATGCGCAGCAACCCCGAAATATCCTTCGACATTAATCAGAAACAGTACTACTTCGCTGAAGCGGCTTACCTCAGCGATCACTTCGGATGCCCGCTGATATGCGGCTTCCATATGTATGCCGGATAGCAGTGAAAGATCGATCTCGGAGTAGCGCTCCATCTCAACGCGAGCGCGATGATCGCGCTCTTTTGCGACCCTGTTTTGTGCGAGCTCATCTTCCAGCACGATCAGGATCATGCCGAACGCCGTCATCACTTTAATGAGATTTGTGCCGCGTCCGACCAGCAGCATCGGGAGGCCAGGCCTGGTCACCAGAAAATCAAGGAAGACGGGCGTGCTCCATAAGAAGAATCCGGCAGCGGTCAAGATGATTCCGGGGCTATAACGGCGGTAGGCAGCAAGAAAGAGCAACGCTGTAATGAAGTTGCTGCTGCTCTGAGCCAGGTACATAACGAAAAGGTATTCATTTTGATAGGTCAGCCAGAGGCAAGTAGCGCCAACGCCGATCGAGAAGAGCAGGGTAAACCCCTTGGGAAGCAGGTGGTCGCGTGAGCTCCACAAAATCGCGCTGTAGACGGCTGCCAATGTGCATAACCCGAGCACGATCCGCCCAGGCATGGACGGCGACTTAAGAGAAGCAAGAATGGTGAACAGCAACAAAGGTGCCGAAAACGCGTAAACATAAAGGATTTTCGGCCACCGTTTGAACCCAAGCGGCGACATCGAACCCAGAAACATCAGCGCGCCTAATACGAGGCTGGCATTTGCAATTGCAAAACCGACGCCGGCCCTGTGAATGCCCACAACCTCGGTGACGAGGTGCACGACAACCATGCTCCAACCCACGAGCCACAGAAGCCGCCGTATTGTTCGCGCCTGTAAATAAAGCAGGACGAAGGCAACAAGCAGCATTCCGAGGAGCACCAGTGCCGGGACTCGATAAAACTCATTCATTCAAAGGAGATTGAGGCAAGTGTACCCTTAGAGAAGCAATTTTAGACTACGTTTTGTTCACACGCTGCAAATTGGCCGTCCATTCCTCCGGAAGACGCGTCTATCCTGTTGAGGGAGAAGTTTCCAGTGATTGCCTTGTCTCACTACACCCGACGCCTGTATGCCTGCGTGGTTCTTGCGGTTGGATTCACAACTGCTGCACCGCTCTTTGCACAGGTATCGTATACGGCCATGCCGCTTGACCAGGGTTTTGGTCAGCTCGATACCTCGACGTCGTCGGTACCGTCGCAGCAGATTATCGATAGCTTCACGGCCAAGGAGTCAGAGTTTCGCACCGCGATGGGAAACTACACCTACGAGCGCAGTGTAAAGATCGAGACCATTGACGACGATGGAAAGGTCGACGGCCAATACTATCAAGTGACGGATATCACCTTCGACCCCACCGGGCATCGGTATGAAAAAGTCGTTTTCGCGCCGCAAAATTCACTGCAGCGCATTTCCATGAGCCCCGCCGATTTTCAGGATATCGAACAGCGCCTGCCTTTTGTGCTGACCAAAGAAGACGTAGGCCAGTATGTTCTCACCTACGTTGGCAGGCAGAAGGTCGATGAGCTAGATACCTATGTTTTCGACGTGAAGCCTAAGGTGATGGAAAAAAACAAGCGCTATTTCCAGGGCCGCATCTGGGTTGACCAGAAGGACCTACAAATCGTCGTCACGAACGGGAAAAATGTGCCCGATGATACTCGCAAGGGACACGAAGACCTGTCGCCGCCCTTCACAACCTACCGCCAGCAGATTGACGGTAAATACTGGTTTCCCGTGTATACCAGGGGTGAGGGTGTACTGCATTTCACTGGGGGCAGCGGGTATCTAAGCCAGGATGTGCACATCCGCGAGACATTGAAGTACGCCAACTACAAGCGCTTCGGTACTTCCGTCAAGATTACTTTCGATGGCCAGGAAATCGACAATGACAAGGGGAATCAGCAAGCGCCTCAGCAACCACCCGCTAAACCGCAATAGTGCATCGATCCTCCATTGAGGCAGGCCCATCGATGGAGCACGGAATATTTCATGACCATTGATCCAGATCAGGCTTGCAGCCGATAACGCATGTCTACAACATTTTTCCTGCTTCCCTAGTCACAAGTTTTATCGTACTTTCTAGCTGAGCATTCCATTATGGTTAGTTTCACTGTTCGCATGCGCTTCGCCGATCAGGACCGTCAGCAGATCTCCGAAATCCTGGAGAAACTTGCCGCAGCTTCCAGGCAGGAGCCTGGCTGCCTCTCCTATATTCCGCATTGGGTCGAGGACGATCCGTCGACCGTCCTTATTTACGAGCAGTACCGGGATGGTCAATCTCTTGATGCCCACCGCGCCTCTTCGCACTTCAAGGAATTTGCGGTCGGCGGTCTCTACCAGCTCATGCGTGACCGAACGGTCGAAAACCTGACGGCTGTCGTCTAATCCTGTTGAAACCATGGCTCACAACACCAGATGGCTCTGACCGCATCGCAAACTACAGAATGACAGGCGATATCCGTTCAGTTCAGAGAAGACGGCTTTCAGAGCCCAAAATTGCCCGTCTGGGCATTCCTTTTGACTCGCACTTTCAAAGCGGACTAACATCCAATACGCACATGCGCAGCTATTTCCGCGTCCGCACCCGAATTTCGGCGATCCAAGGGGCGTGCCTTTTGCTGCTTTGCCTCGGTCTGAGCGGATTTGCGCCCTCTGCCAGTGCTGCGCTACCGCACCACTCCAGCCACGAGGTGCACAAGGAAATAGAAGCATTGGAAATGCAGTGGCGTCAGGCACAGCTAAGCAACGACGTAGGCGTCATGGACCGCCTCCTGGCTGACGACTATGTTGGCATCAGCGCCAGCGGTACCATTGAAACCAAGCCGGAGGCTCTGGCCCTCCGACGTGCTGGAACCCTGCACATCACCACGCTTGATCTTAACGACCTTAAAGTGCGCATTTACGGGGATACCGCGGTCGTGACCTCCCGCGCTGACCTCGCAGGCACGAATGGCTCTAGCGACATTGGCGGCAAGTACCGCTATACCCGCGTTTATAACAAGCGCTTCGGTCAGTGGAAGATCGTCAGCTTTGAAGCCAGCCGCATCCCGGATTCAAGCGATCACGATAAGCACTGAGCGGTTCCGTCAGGCATAAGCCAGGACCGCATCGGCGATCCTCGCTGCTTCCGCTGCCGGACGGACATCATGTACCCGAACAATATCCGCCCCACCCAGGATGGCTGCCACCATAGCTGCAACCGTGGCGTTTTGTCGCTGATCCATCGGGATATCTGCATCGCCATGAAGTGACCTTAGTTTTTGCGCCAGAAACGATTTGCGTGAGACTCCTGCGAGGAGCGGCTGCCCCAGTTCTCGCAATTCCGGCTGGTGTGCCAGCAGCGGATAATTCTCTTCCAGCCGTTTACCGAAGCCATATCCCGGGTCGAGCACGATCCGGTCGCGGGCAATCCCGGCGCGCAATGCCGCTTGCAATCGTCCGTCCAGGTCGTGCTTCACTAGCGGCAATATCTCGTCGGACGTGAGTCCCGGCTGCGACCTCCACTCGTCGGGACGCCCTCGGGTATGCATCAGCACCACGCCGCACTGCAAGGCGGCGCAGGCGTCGGCCATCTCGCCGTCCCATAAAAATCCGCTGACATCGTTCACGATCTCCGCGCCAGCCTCGATTGCCGCCTTTGCGGTCGAGGCTTTGTATGTATCGATGGAGATGATCGCGTCCGGGCGCGCACTCAGAATGGCTGAGATGACAGGCATCACGCGTTCCTGTTCTTCAGCGGCAGAAAGCGGCTCTTTCTGGCCGGGGCGCGTCGATTCGCCGCCAATATCAAGAATATCCGCGCCCTCTTCGAGCATGCGCAACCCGTGTGCTGCAGCTTCGTTCGCGCTGGAATACGTGCCACCGTCAGAAAACGAATCGGGAGTGACATTGAGTACCCCCATGACCAGCGTTTTCGTTCCCAAAGTCAACGATCGCCGGCGCAGATGCCACTGAAATTCACTCCGTCGCGTGAAGGACATACGAGCACAATGCTACACTTCGCGGCAAGGACCTCATGCTGACTACCCTCCGCCTCCCCATACGTACGCGCTCGTTTTTTCTCTGTCTGGTTGTCGTTTTTTCAGTGTCTCTAAGCTTCGGAGAGGCAAAGCATAAGCATGTTGCAAATAGATCAGCTTCCTTGTCGAAGAACATCGCCGCAATCCTCGACGATCCGACAGTAGCGAGCGCCCACTGGGGCATATCGGTCGTCGGTCTCGATGGCACGCCCATCTATGCGCTCAATGACTCGCAGTATTTTCAGCCGGCTTCGAACGCAAAGCTATTTACCACGGCAACAGCGCTGGCACTGCTTGGCCCGGAGTTCACGGCAAAGACCTACGTCGTTGCCGAAGGCCCGATTTCGAATGGTCATCTGAGCGGTTCATTACGCCTGATCGGAGGCGGCGACCCGACGTTATCCGGGCGCGCCTATCCTTATAGCGGTCATACCGAGCGTCCGAATCCACCCTTCCACGCACTCGATGATCTGGCGGCACAAGTAGCCGCGAGCGGCATCCGCTCCTTCGATGGCACTGTGGTCGCCGATGACACCCTTTTCGCCTACGAACGCTACGGCGCAGGCTGGGGGCAGGACGATCTGATGTGGGACTATGGCGCGCCCGTTTCCGCGCTCACGGTCAATGACAATGTCCACTATCTGACCCTGGTCCCGGCAGCAACCGCAACGGATGCTGCGATTGCAACCTGGAATCCAAGCCTGCCTGAAGATGCAGCGGAACTGAAGAATGAAGCGGTAACCTCACCCGCCGGTTCGGAGCAGCATCTCGGGCTCGACCGCCAGCCTGATCAGAACTTCCTGCGCGCTTATGGGACGATTCCGGCAGGCAGCAAGCCGGCAAACTTCGCCATCGCCGTGCAGGATTCGGCAAAATTCGCAGGCGATGGCTTTGCGCAGGCACTGGCAACACATGGCATTGCCGCAAACCCGGCGGTGCAGGTCAGCCATCGACTTTCAGGCGATACGCAGGTCTTCGAAACCGAATCAAGGTTGTCCGTCGCCCTTCATCCCTTTACGCCCGGTCAGCAGCTGCCTTTTACCCTGCCAGCAAATGCGCGTGTCGTCGCGCAGCGTACCTCGCCGCCGCTGAGTCAGATCGTCACAGTGGTGAATAAGGTCAGTCAGAACCTCCACGCGGAGATGCTGCTGCGAATTCTGGGCAAGGCTCAGGGAGACGATGGATCGATTGCGCAAGGAGCGCGTGTCGTGCGGCAGTTCGTGGTCTCGGCAGGCGTGCAGCCACAGGATTTCTTCTTCTACGATGGCTCGGGACTCTCGCCGCAGGATGTCATCACGCCTCGTTCGGCTACTACGCTGCTCGCCTATGCTGTGCGCCAGCCCTGGGGAGCTGTGTACCGCGCTTCGCTGCCCATCGGCGGGGTCGACGGCACATTGGATAACCGTTTCACGCAGCCCCCACTCAAAGGGAAAGTCTTTGCCAAAACTGGCACGCTGAACGAAGTGCACGCTCTTAGCGGCTACGTTACGGCGGCCAGCGGACGCACGCTTGTCTTCTCCGTCTTGTGCAATGACCATTCTCCGGTGATGGACAGGACGGGCGCAGCCATCGACAAGATCGTGGCGGCCATCGCCGCGGCAAACTGAGGCAGAATTCAGAGGCAGACGATACAATAAAAGGTTGCCATGGCTACTTCAGCAGACCTCATACAGATCGACCTCGCCCCGCGTAAGCCCGCTCCCAAGCCGGAATGGCTGAAAGCGCGCGCTCCCGTTGGCGACAACTACCATGACCTGAAAAAGCTGGCGCGCAGCCTCAATCTGCACACGGTCTGCGAATCGGCGCATTGCCCTAATATCGGCGAGTGCTGGAATCATCGCACCGCCACCTTCATGATGCTGGGCAATACCTGCACCCGCCGCTGCGGCTTTTGCGCCGTGCCAAAAGGCCGTCCCGACGCGATCGACTTCGACGAGCCACGCCGCGTCGCGGAAGCAGTAGCGACACTCGGCTTGAAGTTCGCGGTCATCACCAGCGTCAATCGCGATGACGATATTCTGGGCGGCGCACGCGCCTTCGCCATGGTCATCGACGAAATCCGCAAGCAGGCTCCCGGCTGCCAAGTGGAAGTGCTGGTCCCTGATTTTCAAGGCAATGAAGATGCGATCCGAACGGTCGTCGAAGCGCGTCCCGAGATTCTAAATCACAACACCGAATCGGTTCCGCGGCTCTATCGCGCCGTACGTTCCGGTGCTCGTTATGAGCGCACGCTCCGGCTGCTTGAATACGCCAAGACTCTAAACCCCACCGTGACCACTAAGTCCGGCGTCATGGTTGGCCTTGGCGAAGAGATGGACGAATTGCTGCAGGTCTACCGCGATCTCGCAACTGTCGGAACAGATGTGCTGACCATTGGCCAGTACCTGCGCCCCTCAAAAGATCATCTGCCGATGGCCCGCTACTACACGCCCGACGAGTTCGTCTTCATGAAGCAGGAAGCGCTGAAGATGGGCTTCCGTCACGTCGAGTCCGGCCCGCTGGTACGCTCGTCCTATCATGCGCACGAGCAGGCCAACTCCTCAGGCGTTACGATGCTCATGTAAGCGGCGATACAATGACCCCACCGTAATAATTCTTGTTGGGGTCATGATGACGACTCGCCGCTCGTTTCTCTTTCGCAGTGTGCCCGCTGCCGCCGTCTTTAGTGTTTCAGCGCCCGGGCTGGCCTTCACAGAAGCAGCGCAGCAAAGACAACAAGCTCCGGGCATTGAAATAGACACATCTTCCAGCGAGCTGCGGCCATACATCGAGCGCTTTTCCGCTGACCATAATCTCCTCCATCGCTACTACAGCATCGCCTTCGCGCCCCAGGCACGCGACCGCATGCGAAAGCTCTATACTGAGTGGCAGGAAACCCTGAACAAGATCGATTTCGAAAAACTCGGCGAAGACGCCCGCATCGACCACATCCTTTTCCGCAATTACCTTGGCCGCCGTCTCAGCTATCTCGCCGAAAAAACGCAGTTTGACAACGAAGCCGCCGCCTACCTGCCTTTCGCCGACGCGATCATCTCCCTCTTCATAGCGCAGCGCGAGATCGAGCCGATCGATGGCACACAATCCGCAGCAACTCTTTCGCAGATTGAACATCTCTGCGCCGACATACAGAAAAAGATCGAGGCCGAACTCGCTGCAAATAAGCAGGACCTGAAGAGCATCGACGCCCAGCGCAAACGCGAAGCGGCAAACCACGCCATCGAGAACCTGAACGAGCTGCGTCGCGTGCTGCACGAATGGTTTGTTTTCTACGACGCCTACGATCCAATGTTTGCCTGGTGGGCAGCCGAGCCTTACAAGACCGCCGCCGCGGCCCTTGATGCTTACGGCAAGTTTCTGGCGGAAAAAGTAATAGGCATGCACCCGCCCGCCGAAGCGAAGAAAGCTGACAGTAACGGCAGTGAAGATTCCTTCGAGCAATCGGTTCAGTCAGCCCATCCGGGCGACAACAGCGACATCATCGGGCATGCGATTGGCCGCGATGCGCTCATCAAGGAGCTGCAGTTCGCCATGATTCCTTACACACCGGAAGAGTTGATCGCCATTGCGGAAAAGGAATTCGCGTGGAACGACCGCGAAATGAGACGCGCCTCACAGGAAATGGGCTTCGGTGACGACTGGAAGAAGGCGCTCGATAAGGTGAAGAACACTTACGTTGAGCCTGGAAAACAAACCGAGCTTGCCCGTAAATACCTCCACCAGGCCATCGCATTCATCGATGAGCATGACCTTGTCACCGTACCTCCGCTCGCGCGCGAGACATGGCGGATGCGCATGATGTCACCGCAGCAACAGCTGGTTTCGCCCTTCTTTCTTGGGGGGGAGGTGCTGGAGGTTGCCTACCCAACCGATTCCATGTCCTATGAGCAGCGAATCACCAGCATGCGCGCCAACAATGAGGCTATGGCGCATGCCACCGTCTTCCATGAAATGATTCCCGGCCATGAGCTGCAAGGATTTATGGAAGAGCGTTATCGCTCCTATCGCCAGGCCTTCGGCGGCACTCCTTTTCTTATCGAAGGGTGGGCTCTCTACTGGGAAATGCTCTTCTGGGACATGGGTTTCGATCGCACGCCGGAAGAGCGCATAGGCGCACTCGCCTGGCGCCGTCACCGTTGCGGGCGCATCATCTTCTCGCTTAACTTTCATCTCGGAAAATGGACACCGCAGCAATGCATCGACCTGCTGGTGAACCAGGTCGGCTTTGAGCCGCAAGCCGCGGCGGGTGAGGTGCGGCGATCTTTCAGCGGAGCCTACGAGCCGCTGTACCAGGCAGCCTATCTGCTGGGCGGCATGCAGATCTATGCGTTGCACCGCGAACTCGTCCAGTCAGGCAAAATGACAAATCGCCAGTTCCACGATGCCCTGCTTAAGGAGAACAGCATACCGGTCGAAATGATTCGTGCCAGTCTCACGCATCAGAGCATGACGAGGGATTTCCATACTCAATGGAAATTCTATGGTGATGTCGCCGTGTCCGCGCAGTAGCGACTTGCTCTCCGCGGCGAGTTTATTGCCCGCGGGGATACGTCATTACGTCAGCAACCGAAGGCGGCGATCAGATATCTGCACGCTCCAGAACGAACTGCGCCGCAACAGGGAAGAGCAGCACGAGGAGTGCGCGAATTGCCATGGCTATGCCGAGATGATCGACGATACCGTCACCCAGGTGATGAGTATTCGTAAAGGGCTGGAGCAGCAGGCTAGGGAGTTCGACAGAGGGCCAATAATGTTTCACAACCATGCTGAGGACCATATAGCCGAGAAAGACACCAGCACTGATGAAAAGTCCCCGGGCGTTCTTGATCAGGATGGTTGAAAAATAGGTGAGGCTGAAAACGAGTGCCGCCAGTAGAAACGCGGCAAGAGCGGCAATGACCGTGAGCATCTTGATGGAAGCATAGCCGTTCTGAGAGAGGACGAAGTCGCGAGTGGAATCGCTCATGTAGGCCAGAATACGGTGTATCTGCAGCCAGCCTGCCAGGTTGAGGCAGATCACGATGACGAGCAACTGCGACAGACCAAAACCCCAGTCTCTCCAGATAAACCAGGCGCGGTTCTGAGGACGGCTGAAGATAAATGAGCCGCTGTGTTCGCCGATATCACGGCCGACGCCGAAGCTGCCGAAGATCCAGGCGACAAAACAGAGCGGGATAATCTGGATGCCGAGAAAAACCGCCCAGACTCCGGAGAATTGAACATTACCATCTGGATGTCCGCCCATTGCCAGACGCTCACGCAGGATGGCGATGGTTAAGATTGCGATAGCCAGCAGACTAATACCGAAGAGAATGCGGCTCTCACGCCAATACTTCCACAGGTACATGCTTTTCCCCCTTTCCAACTACTTCGAGAAAGACTTCTGAGAGATTCATCGGAGCCACATCGAGAATGGCGACGCCTTGGCTGCGCAGTTCCGCGATGAAAGCTTCAGTATTGGCGCGGAGAATATATTCGGTGGCGCCCTCACCTTTTTTTTGTCCTGAAAATTTCGCTGCGCGACAAAGACAGGTCTTCGCCGATGACGCGGACACGGCGGAAGCCGGAGCGAACATCGTCGAGAGGCGCTTCGAGCAGCAGCTTGCCGTTGTCGATGATGCCGATCCAGTCGGCAACGCGCTCGACTTCGGAAAGATGATGCGACGAGAGAAATAATGTGCGGCCCTCGTTGGCGAAGTCGTCGACAAGCACACGCAGCAGCTGGTCGGTGACAACGGGATCGAGTCCTGCAGTCGGCTCGTCTAGAATCAGCAACTCCGCACCCTGCGCAAGAGCAAGAAGAAGACAGAGCTTGGTCTGGCTGCCGGTCGAAAGCTTGCGGAACTTCTGTTTCATCGGAATTTCGAGCACGTCGGCATATTTTGTAACCAGGGCGTCGCTCCAGCGCGGGAAAAACCCGCGATTGAAGCGGACAAGGTCGTTTCCAGTCATCGAGGGCAGGAGCATTTTGTCGATAACAAAGCCGGTTCGCTCCAGTAGCGCGACGCGGTCGGTGCGTGGGTCGAGGCCGAGGATCTTTATATCTCCGGATGTCTGGTGCGTAAGCCCGGCGAGCATGCGGATAGTAGTAGTTTTACCGGCGCCGTTGCGGCCCATGAATCCGTAGATAGAGCCTTTAGGGACATGCATGTCGAGGCCATCAACCGCATGCAGGAAGCGATGGGCCTTGTTCAGAGAAGGATGAACCTTGCCCTGCGCGAAGATGCTGAAGACCGCGTGAAATGTGCGGTAGTGTTTGTGCAGGGACTGCGTTTCAATTGCGAGATCGCTCATTGCGCCTCTCCCAGTTCGTCATATGAGTTTTCGAGAAGTTGCATCAGGTCTTCGCGTCCGAGGCGGAGTTGTTTAGCTTCGACAGAGAGCTGAGTTGCCATCGGTTTGAGGCGGCGGAGTTTTTCCGATTTGAGCAGGCCGGGGCTTTGTCCATTTACGTAGCAGCCACCGCCGGGAACTGTCCGCAGAATACCGTCACGTTCGAGATTCTGATAGGCGCGGGCCACCGTGTTTGGGTTGATCCGTAGTTCGACGGCGAGCTTACGTACCGGCGGCAGGGTGTCATCCTGTTGAAGCGCGCCTGCAGCGATGGCGTGCTTTACCTGGGACTCGATTTGCAGGTAAATCGGCGTGCCGAGACCGGGTTGCACTCGGATAATCATTTGTACTAATACAATAGTACAATTTGCATCTTGTCAAGAGGGGTTTTATGGGGCATTTTGTATATGAAAATTGGTAGCTCTATGGTTTCTAAGAGAAAAGTTGAGGATCGGCAGCCCTAAATCAGGAAAAACATTGCCAGCGGGAGCTTCCATTTAATGGAGGAAATTAAATTTATCTATGAAAAAAGTATTGACCTGCTATTCCATCGGATTTAAATTCAAGAGTGCCGATGCGATTTGAAGGCTTCGGGAAAGACTTTTTGTTTCTCTCGTACTGCCGCAGTTATTTCACTCCAGATCCAAACGGATGTTTTTTGTTGTGACCTGAGCGAATTCATCGCGCTTGGGCAATGGCATGCCCAATTCACCATCAGTCGAACAATGACGCAGAGTAAGTAGCAAGATGACTGCGTGTAAACGTTCGAAAGTGGCGAAATTGAGTAAAAAAGTTGATCTTAGACGCGAGTTCATGCGTCTAAAAATATGAAGTTTTCTTAGGGAAAGCGAAACTGATTAATTGAACCTAGCGTTCTGTGTTTCAATCCCCAACGATCCAATGCCGGTTTTAGTGCGAACGGATCGTGAAACCTGTTGATATGAAGGAGAAATATGATGCGTTCTGATTTGATTTTTGGGGCTCTGACCCACGTTTCCAATCGTTACCAGCTGTGCCAGCTGGCTTCGAAAGCGACCCGTAAGCTGCATAAGCCCAATACGCGTGTGCAGGATACGACGAACGAGGTTATGGTTCGTTTCCGTTACTCGAATCCTGTAGCGGCGACCCCTGTTATAGAAGAGAAGAGCAAGGTCCAGCAGCAGCGGCGCGCGGCGTAAGCCGCGGCCTGCTGCGCAGGCCTTCCGTTTAAGTGCAATATCTGCAATACAAGAAGAACCTTCCTCCCATCCAGAAAAACCTCCCAAAACAACCTACCCACCGCAGGTGACAATGACCATCTCCGAACTGAAAGAAAAAAATATTACCGAGCTGAGCCGCATCGCGCGATCGCTCGAAATCCCCGGCGCCAGCGGACTCCGCAAACAGGACCTTATCTTTAAGATTCTGCAGGCTCAGAGCGAAAAAGAGGGCCATATTTTTGCCGAAGGCGTCCTCGAAATTCTGCCCGATGGCTATGGCTTTTTGCGCTCACCGGATTACAACTATCTGCCTGGTCCCGACGATATTTATGTTTCACCCTCTCAGATCCGCAAATTTGATCTGAAAACGGGCGACACGATTAGCGGAAACGTGAGACCGCCGCATGAGGGCGAAAAGTATTTTGCCCTGGTGAAGATTGAGGCGATCAATTTCGAGTCCCCCGAAGAGACACGCAACAAGATTCTCTTTGACAACCTCACGCCACTTTATCCGCAGGAGCGGATCAAGATGGAGACGGTCCGCGAAAATATCAGCGGACGCGTCATGGACCTCCTGACTCCTATCGGCAAAGGCCAGCGTGGTTTGATTGTCGCTCCGCCGCGCACCGGCAAGACGATGCTGTTGCAGGCCATCGCCAACTCTGTCACCTCGAATCATCCTGAAGTTGTTTTGATCGTTCTGCTCATCGACGAGCGTCCGGAAGAAGTGACGGATATGCAGCGCTCGGTGAAAGGCGAAGTCATCAGCTCGACTTTCGATGAACCGGCAGCCCGCCACGTGCAGGTTGCGGAAATGGTGATCGAAAAGGCGAAGCGCCTGGTCGAGCACAAGCGCGATGTGGTGATTCTGCTCGATTCGATTACGCGACTGGCGCGCGCTTACAACACGATCGTTCCGCCGTCGGGCAAAGTCCTTTCGGGCGGCGTTGATTCCAATGCGCTGCAGCGCCCGAAGCGTTTCTTTGGCGCGGCCCGCAACATAGAAGAGGGCGGCTCGCTGACGATCATCGCTACAGCGCTGGTTGATACCGGCTCACGCATGGACGAAGTGATCTTCGAAGAGTTCAAGGGCACGGGCAACATGGAAGTGATCCTCGACCGCAAGCTGGTCGATAAGCGCGTATTCCCGGCGATTGATATTCAGCGCTCGGGCACGCGTAAGGAAGAGCTGCTGATTCTGAAGGAAGATCTGCAGAGGATCTGGGTGCTGCGCAAGGTACTCAATCCGCTGTCGCCGGTTGAAGCGATGGAGCTGCTGGTCGATAAGCTCGGCAAGACGCGCAACAATGCCGAGTTTCTCCAGAATATGAATTCACTGTAAGACCAGCATCAAATATTTTCTATAAACGCCCGCAGCTTGCGGGCGTTTCTTTTTTGATCGGCACGGATCGACTATAGATTAACGGAATAGCCCCCTTTAGACGGGGAAACCGCACGTTGTGAATGGCTATTTCTTGATTTGTTCATGCAATTTGCAGCCGGCAGTCATCTTATGGAGTGAAGGTACGCAAGGAAAAGGAGACACTATGGATCGATTTGCTTTGCTTGCATTGCTGAATGCGAAGCCAGGGAAAGAGAAAGAGGTTGAAGAGTTCCTGAAGTCCGCCCAGCCGTTGGCTGTGCAGGAAACAGGGACGACAACGTGGTACGCGGTGAAATTAGGCCCGGCAAAATTCGGCATCTTCGACACATTTGCCGATGAAGCGGGCAGAAATACCCATCTCGGTGGCGAAATTGCGAAAGCACTCTTTGCCAAGGCGGAAGAATTATTTGCGACGCCGCCGCAGGTGGAGAAGCTGGAAATTCTGGCATCAAAAGCACCTGTTGCCTGAGTCGTAACCACGAACTTTGCTGTGAGGCGTCCACTCTGAGTGGGCACTTTACTTTTTCGGAGAGATTCGAAGCTGTATCTAAACGTGTTTTCAAAACTGAGCGGCCGAGTGCCATCAGCATTCCAGACAGACATGTAGTAAACAATTTATCTATGACATCTTTACTGCGTCTGTGCATTGGTCTCGGCAGTTCTCTTCTTTTTTCTCAACTCGGCTTCGCGCAGGAAGTCAGCTTTCATATCACCCCATTGCGTCCTGTGCAGGAGCTGCGAGCTGATGCTCTCAAAGCACAGCCACCGCATGAGCAGGGAAACTTTCGCAAGCCTGACCTGGTGGAACTGGTCAAACTCGACCCCACCATTAAGCTCGACATTCGTTATGCCACGACGAATGACTTCCTTGGCACTCCCGTATATACACAGGCGCGAGCTTTCCTTCAGCGGCCGGCGGCTGAGGCGTTGTTGCGGGCTCAGCAGGAGCTGAAACCTCGCGGCTATGGGCTGATCATCCATGATGGCTACCGCCCATGGTATGTGACGAAAATATTCTGGGACGCTACCCCCGACGATAAAAAGATTTTCGTAGCAAATCCGGCTGATGGTTCAAAACATAATCGTGGATGCGCGGTGGATCTCTCTCTGTACGACCTGAAGACCGGTAAAGAAGTGAAGATGCCGAGCGGATATGACGAGATGACCAATCGTGCTTATGCCGATTATCCGGGCGGCACACCTGATGAGCGCGAACGCCGTGCTCTTCTACGGCAGGTGATGGAGGCGCAGGGCTTCACTGTGAATCCCACGGAGTGGTGGCATTTCGATTACAAGGACTGGAAGGACTATCCCATCCTGAATGTTCGATTTGAGGATCTCGGACAGTAAGGCATCCGCTTCGAGGAAGTATGAAATGCCTTTAATACTGAACCTGAACTGTATCCAGCGCAGGCAGAAAGCAGGGATGCACCTCTGCCAGAAAATGTCCCGTCTTTACGCCCGGATTGGCATCGACGATAGCCGTTGCCTGCTCCAGGTCGGCGGCTTCAAAGATAGCAGTGCCAATGATCTCACCGTCATCGGTAACCGGGCCTGCGAAGAGGATGCGACGCGCCTCAGTTTCGCGGCGCAGCCATGCCAGGTATCTGGACATCAGGTCTTCGTTGCCGTCAGTGATGTTCCAGCGCAGGCCTTTTTTCAGCAGGCATAAGAAATACGGCTTGAGGTTGCGAGGCACATCGGGACGGCGGGCGCTGGACGAAGACATAATTTCATTATGGCGCAGAACGATAGCGGCATCGCTTCCTAGATGTCTGCTTACAAAGGACGATCATGCAGTCAGTATGAAGGGCTGGAATGCATTGCTAAAGAAATTCAGATTGCTGGGATCCTGGCTTTAGGGGTTCTGCTCGGTCAGATGGTCGCCGGAAAAACGTGGAATACCGAAGTGTCCGCGCAGATGGAGCAGGTCGAGCGGGCTGAGAGTTCCATTGATCGCGATGAGGTTGATGTTCGTCGGGCTGGCCAGCATGATCACCGCGCCTTCGACATTAGCGTGTTCAAAGCGGATGAAGACATCGGTGCGGCCCTGGTTGTAGGGGTCGCGTGCGGACTGCGAAGTGACGAGGTGTTTCCATCCGCGATCATGGTATTGCTGGCGGACGGCCTCGAGGCTGGCAGGGTTGTAAAGTCCGGGCCCGGCAAATTTATAGACATGCACCGAGATGCCGTTCAGGTTGGCCACGACCCGTCGCGTGTCCTCGTCTTCGATGAAATTGTTGGCCAGCGCCAGCATGGTGCGATCGAAGGTGAAGTCTGTGCGAAACGAGGCATGTTGACTGACAGCGTCCATATTGCGCGGAATCCACGAGTCGTCCTGGGCGCGGAGCCGGATGGGGAGCAAAGCTGCTATTCCGAGAATGACTATGGATATGGTGCGACGCATACTTCCTGTACAAACGCGGTTCTGCAGAAATAGTTGGCAAAAATCTTATCCTCGACCTTTGCGCCTCAATCTCAGGCAACGAAGCGTAAGAATGCCTGTACTACCTGTAGTGAGGTGGACCACATTGAACTCGACACGATGGAAGACCTCGGTGCTATGTTACTGATTTGGGAAGGATGATGGGCCTACTGCGGCCACGTGGATATAGCAAGAGCTGGAAGATAGGCCCGCGTGGCTGGCGGAATCTCATGAAATTTTTACATAAGCGCCGCAAGCTGACGCGTGCGCTGGGCGCGGTAGATGTGATCGGTGGCGTATCCCTGGCCCTTCATTGCAGTGGAAAACGCCTTAACTGGTTTAAGTAAAGATTGAGTTGGATAAAATAAGTCCACCGGATGGTTTGTTTTAAGCATGGTGGAACGTCTTTATTATTCGAATTCATATCTTCAGAGCTTTTCAGCGCGCGTAACTGACATTCGCGAGCTTTCCCGGATTGATGGGCAGGCTGTGTGGCAGGTGGCTCTTGATCGGTCAGCTTTTTACCCGACCAGTGGTGGCCAGCCTCACGATGTCGGCATTCTGCGGGCTACCTCGCGCAGCGGCGCGGTGCTGGAAGTACCGGTCATTAGCGTTGATGAAGACGAGCATGGCGAGGTGTGGCATCAGACGCTGAAGCCATTACTGGCAGGAACAGAAGTTACAGGCGAAATTGAATGGCCGCGAAGGCTGGATCATATACAGCAGCACTCGGGTCAGCATCTGCTTTCTGCTGTATTTGCGAAAGAACTTCAGGCACAGACGGTCTCGTTCCATCTAGGGGAGGCATCGTCGACCATCGATCTTGCGGTGGATGCCGTTGCTCACCACAGTCTGGAACGAGTAGAACGCATCGCGAATGAGCTGCTTGCCGAAGACCGGACGGTCATTGCGCGGATCGTAGAGCGCGAAGAAGCTGAGGAAATGTTAGCGGCTGGAACTCTGCGCAAGTTGCCTGAGCGCGAAGGAACGATTCGGCTGATTGAGATTGCCGATTGCGATCTGAACGCATGCGGTGGCACGCATGTGAGCTCGACTGGACAGATTGGCGGCCTGCTAATTCGCAGTGTGGAGCGGGTAAGACACGGCGTGCGGTTGGAGTTTGTCTGCGGATTGCGGGCAGTGGCCATGGCGCGTCAGGATTTCACCATACTCTCAAAGAGCGCCGCACTGCTTTCGGCTTCGCGCTCGGACGTCTCCTTAAATGTCGAACGGCTGCTGGCTGAGACGAAGGCGAAAGCAAAAGAACAGCAGCGGCTGCGGGAGGATTTAGCCACATACCATGCTTCCCGGCTGGCTGTTGAGGAGATGATTGTCGATCATCTGCGCGTGGTCCGGCGGATATTTGCGGATCGCGATGCGGAGTATGTAAAGTTGCTGACCTCACGGCTGGTAGCGTCGGTTCCACAGACGGTGGCGGTGCTTGTTTCCACGCAGAAGGAGCCGGCAATGGTCGTGCTGGGCCATAGTGGCGATCTGGACTTCCACGCAGGAAATGTCATGAAGAACGCGCTCGCTTCCATGGGATTGCGTGGCGGCGGATCAGCCGACCTGGCACAGGGACAGGTAACACGCGCGCAATTGAAGGAGCTCTTGGATTCGCTGGTAGCCGCTGTGCGGGAAAGCTGCTCTGCTCGCGCGTGAGTGTGGGGTGCGTGGGCTTTGCGAATCGACGAGGCACTGTTAAAATTAAAGAAGTGGTTCCCGCCTGAAAAGGGGCTATAGCTCAGCTGGGAGAGCGCCTCGTTCGCAACGAGGAGGTCGACGGTTCGATCCCGTCTAGCTCCACCAAACAATCAATCTTCATTTCTTGTATAGCTCAATGGAAATCATGAGAGTGCACATGCATTTCCGCGCTCGACAATTCCTTCAGGCGGGATGCCGTCACATGTCTTCTGCACTCCTTCCAAGTGCAGAAGCAGGGATCGCATTGAAAATAGACCCTCAGATTTTTGGTCGTCAGCGTTTTTTCAAAGCCTCGAGTTCATCCAGGGTTCGCGGCCAGTCCGAGCCCAGAAGGCGGGATAGGCTGCGATCGGCGAGTACCTTTCCTCCGGTCTGACAATGAGGGCAGTAGTTCGTTTCATTGTCGGCGTAGCGGATGCGCTGAATTTTCTCGCAGCAGCGGGGGCAGGGCTGCTCATATCGCCCATGTACGGCCATATCCTTGCGGAATGCCGTAACTTTTTCAGGGAAGCCGTTCTTCGCTTCCGATTGCAGCCGGTCGATCCAGAGTTGAAGGGTCTCGCGCGTGGCAGTGAAGAGTTTTTCCCATTCCTGCGGCTGCAGCTTATGCGTAAGCGCGATGGGTGATAATTGCGCTGCGTGCAGGATTTCATCCGAATAGGCATTGCCGATGCCGCTCACTATGCGTGGATCGGTAAGGGCTCTTTTTAGCGTACGGTTCTCTGCCTTGAGTGCCGCGCGGAAGGAGTCAAGACTTGCCGAAAAAACGTCGATGCCTCAAGGATCGATCGCACGGAGGTCTTGTTCGCTGCCAAAGACATGCAGCGAGGCACGGTGTTTTGTGCCGGCTTCTGTGAGCACAAGGGAGCCCCCGGGAAAATCAAATGCTGCCAGTTGATTGCGTCCTGCAAGCTTCGCTCCTGGCGGTTTCCAGTGCAGCCGTCCGGCGATCATCAGATGAAGAACAAGCCAGAGACCGTTGTCGAATCCGATCGCGATGCGCTTGCCAATGCGCCGCAATTCGGAAACATTATGGTCTTCTACGGCGCTGACAGGTGGCTTCGCGGTGCGGAGCAGGAAGGGACTTGCGATGCGCACATATTGCAGGCGGCGCCCCTGGACGCGAGTTTCAAGTGCGCTGATGTAGGCGGCAATGTCTGGCAGCTCTGGCATCGCTGTATCACTATATCCCGCCGCGCGTTCTATCCTGACTCGCTGTTACATCTGGTTCAGAGGGATAGAGTATTCTTGCAAGCGTGCGGGTCTTACTGCCCGTTGACGAGGAGCTAGGGATGAAACATCTGTCGAGTTTGGTTTTGTTGACTGCGGCTGCCGCATGGAGCATTACGCCGGTGATGGCGCAGAAAACCCCAAAGCAGGTAAAGGTGGAGCTAAAAACCGCTGACGGAAAAGATGCGGGCACGGCCTTGCTGTCGCAGAAGAAGTCGGGTGTCGAGATCAAGGTGGCACTGGAAAATCTTCCTGCCGGTGAGCACGCCATCCACATTCACCAGAATGCCAAGTGTGATCCGCCGGATTTTAAATCGGCTGGCGGTCATTTCAATCCTGCGGGCAAGAAGCACGGCATTAAAAATCCGGACGGTCATCATAATGGCGATCTGCCGCTGAATCTGACGGCGGGCGCGGATGGCATGGTGAAGAAGAGCTTCTTTGCGCCGGATATCACGCTCGATCCGAGTGCGCCTAACTCAGTCTTTACCAATGGTGGAACCTCGATTGTTGTGCATGAGAAGGCAGATGACATGATGAGCGATCCAGCCGGGAATGCCGGGGCACGCATTGCCTGCGGTGTAATTACGCCGCCTTCGATGTAATTTACGTGCATTTTCAGCGTTTTTAGTGCACTTTAGGCGCATTTAAAATGCGTTTTATAACAAATAAAGCGCCCATCATTCTGAGCGATCCAGCTTTGCTGGACTTCCGAATGATGGCGCTTTTGTGTGATCCGGTTTAGCGGTGGCCTAGTTCCTTGGACATGGTGATGAAATGGGCGGGCCGGGTGAAGTGTTGGCTCATGGCTACGCTCAGATCTTCTGTGCCGCTGATTTCGTAGCCAAATTTTTTGTAGATGACGGGGAGCTCTTCGCGCAGGTTCACGACGCGGAGATCCATGAAGCGGCAGCCGGATTCGCGGGCGAATTCCTCGGCGGCTACGGTCAGACGGGTGCCGATGCCGGAGCGCTGGCGGTTGGGATTGGTTGAGAGCAGGCCGAGGTAGGCGCGCTCTCCCTTCAGCTCGATATAGACGCTGCCCTGAATCTCGCCATTCTCTTCGAGGACCATAAAGTGGCCTTTTTCAAAGAGGTCCTGCACTTCCTCGGAAGTGATGCGGTCCCCGGCTTTGAAAAAAAGCTCGACGGTAAATGCCTGATTGATCAAGTTTTTGATAGTGGGCAGGTCGGCTGCCTCAGCGAAACGTAGTTCCATGTTTTTCAGTATCTCAAACCTTTAGGGCAGAGACTTCCCACTCCTATTGAGGCGGGGTGTGGCCGATAAAATTGTCGGCCCACTGGATGAAATACTTCATATTCGGCGCGTCAGTATGCCCGGCGTCGTGCTGACGCCAGGCAAGCTGGCCAGCCAGCAGTCCTTCATTGACGGGAGGCATCTTCGCTGTGCGGTAATCGCCTTCGACATTGAGTCCCTTCGCGCCGAGCAGGGTAAATACCCGGCTCGCGTCCACGGTCGCCATGAAGCTTCCCTGATGATCGAGCCAGTGGGCATCTCCCTTTTCGGGAATTCCGTAGCTGATAAAGGTCAGCCGGGGAGCGCAGAGCGCGATGAGCTCATTGGAATCAACGGGGATATCCCCCGGCGTTTTACTGCCAAACGTGGCATCGGAGGCGCCGTATTTCAGGAAGTTTCCAGCCATCCAGTAGTATTCGCCTCCGGTGAGGCTTTCGACTGCTTCTCCATAGTTGCGGCGCAAGAGCGTGGCGCCGCCTTTGCCTGACGAACCGACAAGAACCATGGCAAAGCGCTGATCGAACGCCATGGTGACCAAAGCAGCTTTGCCATAGCGCGAGACGCCTTCGATGCCGACATGCTTTGCGTCGACTGCAGGGTCTGTCATGAGGTAATCCAAAGCGCGCCCTGCGCCCCAGCTCCAGGCCCGCAATGCACCCCAGTCTTCCGGCCTGCGCGGCTGCCCTTTGTTGACCAGGCCGATGATGCCACGCGTGATTCCGGTTCCGTCGTCTGCCTGCACGCTGGCCGGATCGAGAAGGGCAAAGCCCCAACCCGCCGCGATCAATTGCCAGGTGTTGGGCAGATCGCCATCGGCGTTCAACTGCGGAGGCTGGAAGGGGGTAGGCCTGACCAGTTGCCATGCCGGATGATTGGCGAAAACATCTTTCAGGGATGGGTCCTGTTGCATGAGGAGGGCCTTCCATGCGGCATTAACGCGATCCATGTCTTCTGCGGAAGGCTCATTGGGAGCGGGGAAACCGGCGTGGCTAAACATGATGAGGATGGGAACCGGCCCGGTAGCATTGGCCGGCGTCACCAGGGTCATGTGTATCTTGACGCTGATTGCCGGATACGCAGAGTTGTCTACCTGCCCGATGAGATCCTTGGCGATGACGTGATGAAATCCGATCATCTCGTGGTCGACTGCGGCGACGTTCCACGTCACCTTCGGCACATCTTTGGGAATGCGGCCATAGACATACTTCTCGTACATTTCAACGATTTCCGGGCGGCGCTTATCCCACCATATCTGCGGGGTGGTGACCTTTTGTCCGTTAGTCAGAGTGAGCGGGTCGGGGAGATCAGGATAGGGATTCGCCTTCGACTCGTCGTAGTTCGCGTGGTTAGGAGCCTTTTCATTGCCGCTCGGTCCTGGACGCAACGCCTTGATGCCGAGCTGGTCCATCATGTTCTGGTGATCTTGATCGGCGGTGAAGGTGACCGGCGGCGGCGCAGAAGAAGTAGTACCAGAGCTTTGACCGATGGCGGCAGCCGCGCCCAGACATGAGAGTGAAAGAGCAAAAGACTTAAGGAACAGATGCACGCAAATCTCCACGAATGATATTCTTGCTGCGCCTTGTAAAATCGATTTACTTCGTGATGATGGTACCTCCCGCCTGATGCAACGCGCACCGAAAATCCGCATAATTTTTGCAACACTGACGATGCTGGTTTCTTTCGGCGCGCACGGCGGCGCGCAGGCCGGTCCGCAGGTATGGGTGGCAAGCTGGGGCGCATCGCAGCAGATTCCGGAACCGCAGAATGCGATGGCGGCAGACGAGCTGCACGATGCGACGGTGCGGCAGATTTTTCATCTTTCGGTGGGCGGGGCGGTGCTGCGCGTTCACGTATCGAACGTGTTTGGAACGGAGGCGTTGCACTTTACTTCCGTACACGTTGCGCGACCGGTTACGGCTTCCTCATCGGCGATCGACCCGGTGACGGACAAAGCCTTGACATTTGCGGGAAGCGGCGATGTGACGGTGCCGCCGGGAGCGGAATTCGTATCGGACGCGCTGGGATATCCCGTAGCCGCATTTTCTGATCTTGCGGTAACCTTCCATCTCGATGCGCCACCGGCTGTGCAGACGGGACATCCCGGCTCTCGCGCCACTTCGTATTTTGTTCACGGGGATTTTGTGTCCGCGCCTAATCTGCTGGATGCGAAGCATGTGGATCACTGGTACCAGGTGGCGGGGATCGATGTGCTGGCATCGGCCGGCGCGGCCACGATTGTGACGCTGGGCGACTCGATCACGGACGGGCATGGGGCGACGACTAACGGAAACGATCGCTGGACGGATGTGCTGGCACAACGGCTGCAGGCATCGCCGAACACGCGAAGCATTGGCGTTTCAAATCAGGGCATTGGCGGGAACCATCTGCTGACCGATGGACTGGGGCCGAATGCGTTGGCGCGGTTCGATCGCGATGTGCTTGCGCCTGCGGGCGTTCGCTGGGTGATCGTATTCGAAGGCGTGAACGATCTGGGTGGGCTGGCACGTAATGGAGAGGTATCGGCGCAGGAGCACCAGGCGCTGGTAAAGCGCGTGCTTGGGGCCTATGAGCAGTTCGTTCTGCGCGCGCATGCGCATGGCCTGCGCGTGTTTGGAGCGACCATTACGCCGTATACGGGATCGGATTACTATCATCCGGGTGCGCTGAGTGAGGCGGATCGACAGGCGGTGAATGCCTGGATTCGCGCGGGCGGGCACTTCGATGCGGTGATCGATTTCGACAATGTTGTCCGCGACCCGCAGCATCCCGATCATCTGCTTCCTGCTTTCGACTGCGGCGACCATCTGCATCCATCTCCTGCCGGATATCGAGCGATGGGCGAATCTGTTCCGCTCAGCCTGTTTGCGCAGTGATGGCCGGTGTCTTCACTTCAGATAAATCATCCAGCACCGGACGCTCGTTCGCGGAATTGCACCCGGGAATTCCGGTGGCGAAGGGAGCCCGATCGCGGTACAAATGCGTAACGACGGTTAACTCAGTCCAAGTGCGTAGTTTCGAGGGGTGACGATGGAAACCTTTTTTCAGGATTTGCGCTACGCGGCGCGGCAGCTGTGGAAGTATCCGGCATTTGTGGTGACGGCGATTTTGACGCTGGCGCTGGGCATTGGTGCGAACACGGCGATTTTTACTGTGGTGCAGTCAATTCTGCTGGCTCCGCTGCCGTATCCCGATGCCAGCCGGATCATGGCCCTCGAGACGCATTGGACAGATAGCGGGCGTACTCGTCCGCGGGTGACAGGGCCGGATGCGGCCGATGTGCGCACACAGACACGCAGCTTAGAGATGGTCAGTATGTATGACGGAGGGGAGGAAGGCGTGCAGCTGCGCGATCACGCCGTCTTTACCGTGGTGACCGGGGTGGAATTAAATTTTCCCCGCGTGTTTGGGATCACTCCGATTGCCGGGCGTGTGCTCACGGATGCAGACACGCATCGTGAAACGATGGTGAGCGAGCAGTTCGCGCGGGACAATTTTGGGAGCGCGCAGGTGGCGCTGGGACAGACGATGACGGTCGAGGCTCAGCCTTCGCAGATCGTCGGAGTATTGCCCTCGGCCTTTGATTTTCCGGAGAAGACGCAGGTGTGGCTCGCGTATCCCATGCTGCAGGGCGCGGCGCTGGGGAATCGCACGGCATTCAACTACAGGGCTGTGGCAAAGCTGCGTTCCGGCGTAACGCTGAAGGCTGCGCGCGCCGAGCTGGGAGCGGTTTCGACACGGTTGAAGAGCGCGTATCCCAGTGAAAACAAGGATAAGCAGATGACGGTCGTGCCGCTGCAGGAAGAGATGACAGGCAAAACGCGTCCGCTGCTGCTGCTGTTGCTGGCTGCGGTGGCCATTATTCTGCTGATTGCCTGCGTGAATGTGACTCACCTGGAGATGGCGCGCTCGATTGAACGCCAGCGTGAGCTCGCGGTGCGGACGGCGCTCGGCTCGTCGCGCTGGCAACTGGGACGGGTGGTGATTTCTGAGAGCCTGCTGATTTCGGTGATCGGCGGTGTACTGGGCGTGTTGCTGGCGGGGCCGGTTGTGCATGTGCTGGTGGCGATGGCGCCGGAAGGATTGCCGCGCGCTGCGGAGATTCATCTGAACGGCTGGGTACTGGCGTTTACGCTGGGGCTTTCGCTGCTGACGCCGATTGCATCGTCGCTGGTTCCGGCGCGGCGAGCGTCGAGGGTCGATCCGGCTGAGGCGCTGAAGCAGGACAGTTCGCGCGGTATGGCGGGGCAGAGCGCTTCCAGTTTGCGGAATGGCCTGGTAGTAGCGGAGGTTGCGGCTACCTTTGTGCTGGCTGTAGGCGCAGGGCTGTTGCTGCGGACGCTGGTGACGCTGAGCGCGCGCGATCTGGGATTCCAGACGGCGCGCATGCTGGTAGTGGATGCGGATGCTCCGGCGCACACGACGGACGAGGCTCTGAAGGCGATTCAACAATATGACGGGCTGTTTACTAGGCTGGCGGCGCTGCCGGGTGTGGAGCATGTGGGCGGCGTAATGGGATTGCCCACGGGCGCACATGGCTCGAATGGGTATTACAACGTAAGGGGTGGGCTGCCGGTCGATCCTCAGCATATGCCTTATGCGGATTTCAGCGTGGCGAGCGCGGGATATTTCCAGACGATAGGGATTCCGATGAAGGAGGGCCGCGACTTCAATACGCAGGATAAATATGATGGCCAGTTTGTCGCGATCATCAGCGAATCGCTGGCGAAGCAGAGCTTTGGCGATGAGAATCCGATTGGAAAGACGATTCAGTGCGGGCTCGATTCCGATAAGTGGATGACGGTGGTTGGCGTGGTCGGCGACGTGCGGCAGGAGTCGCCCGCCGCCAAGCCGGGCGCGACGCTGTACATGCCGATGGCACAGCATCCTTTCTTTGCGACTGAGATACACATAGTTCTGAGGACGAAGGTAGCTCCGCTGACGCTGATGAATGCGGTGCAAGCGCAGATCAAGCAGACGAATTCGCAGATTGCGACGAAGTTCACCACCATGGATACGATGGTGGGCGCGTCGATTGCGACGGAGCGCTTCCGCTCGGCGCTGATCTCTTCATTCGCGGGCGTGGCGCTTTTGCTGGCGATGCTGGGGGTATACGGGACGATGGCGTATTCAGTGGCGCAGCGGACTTTTGAGATTGGCGTGCGCATGGCTTTTGGCGCGGAGCGGCAGTCGATTGTTCGGATGATTCTGTGGCATGCGGCGAAGCTCGCCTGTTACGGGATTGCGCTGGGGCTGGTGCTGAGCCTTGCGCTGACGCGGCTGATTTCGAGCATGCTGGTTGGAGTGAGTGCTTTCGATCCGGTGAGCTTGTCGGTTGCTGTTGCATTGTTGATGGTGACGGCGGCGGTTGCGGCGCTGGCTCCGGCGTGGCGGGCGGCGCGTGTGGATCCGATGGTAGCGCTTCGGGCAGAGTGAGTTGTTCTATCCCATCCTTTCGTCGAACAACACGACGAAAAGATGGGGCACCCGGCTTTGTTGCGCTCCGTTCATGATGACGGCGCAATTTACGTTGTCTGGTATGCCGGCTTATGGCGCGCTGTTGTCGTGGGCGGGGCTGGCGTTGCGGTGTTCTGCCTTGATCTGTTTGTAGATGGCGAGCTCGCGGTTGGCGTCATCGTTGCGTCCGGCGCGGCGGTAGGCGGCCTGCAACTGGTAGTGAACGTAGTCGAGTGACGGTTCGAGTTTCGCGGCGATTTCCAAATGCTGGATGGCTTCGTCGGTCTTGCCGTCTTCGAGCATGACTTTGCCTAATTGATATTGAGCCTGTGCGTGATCCGGTTTTTCTGCGATGACGTTTCGCAGCAGGCCGAGGGCTTCTTCCTTCTGCGAGGTTTCGAGCAGGGCGAAGGCGAGGTAATACTGCGCGTCGATGTCTGAGGGGTCGAGCTTGAGTTCGGCTCGCAGCTCGGGGATGGCGTCGGCTGGGCGGTCGAGGTGCACGAGGGTTGCTCCGGTTTCGTAATGAACGTGGAGCATGGCTGGGTCTTCGGTCTCTAGTTTGCGGAAGCACGGGACGGCGTGCTCGTAGTTTTCCATGGTGGTGTATAGCTGGCAGACCAGCAGGTGCACGTCGGGCGCGAGGTTGCGCGCGGCGAGATCGTTGGCGATGGCGTTGGCTTTTTGCTCCTGACTTGTGCGAGCGAGCGAGAAGGCCCAGGCGTAGGCGGAGCGCGGGTCCTGCATGACGAGATCGCTGATCTGAGCGAAGTTGCCGGCGGCATCAGCGAATTTTTCGATAGTGAAGAGGGACATGGCCAGCATCAGGCGCAGACGCTGATCATCAGGGGTTTGCGCGACTGCGGTGGCAAGGGCGCGGGCGCTCTCGGGATAATCTTCGAGCATAAAGGCTGCGGTGCCGAGATTGCGCATGACCCCAGATGTACTTGGATCCCATTTTTCCGCCTGCTGGAAGTGGGCGAGTGCTGGTTGAAATTGCCTCTGCCGCGCTTCGGCTGTGCCCCAGTCGTTGAATCCGTTGGCGAGAATCTGGTGAAGCTGCTGTTCGCGCGTTTTGAGCTGGCGGGCTTTGACGGGTGGTAGGCCGGGCTGCTTCAAGGCTGTTTCGGTGGCCGTTATTTGCTCGGCGGCGAGGGTAGTGAGCCGTTCCGAGGCGGTGGCGACCTGGGTGGGATCGCCAGAGGCTTTCGCTGTTTGCTGGACGTCGAGGAGCTCCTGGAGCTGGTGGGTTGAAGTGTCGGGTACCGATTGCGCGGGAAGGACAAGGGAAAGGATCAGGAGGCTTGTCCCGGTCCCTCCTCGAATTGCTAAATTCCTGAAAACATTCATGGTAGCCAAAAGAAAATCGTAAATTGCTGATTCTAGGTATTTATATTTAAGATGTTTGGAATCAGAGACATACAAGAGGATTTTTTGCGAAGGATTCCCGCTCCAGTGGAATCAACTCGTATCTCTATTTTATAGAAGTAGGGCCTCCTTGCTTGCCTATTGCCTTGAGGAATTTTTCCTTATATTCCAATGACTTAGGAAGTTTTTTGATGGTGGTGCGCTCCATAGGGCTGAAAAGTGTCCGCCTTGTTTGAGATTCTTCGTCGCTTCGCTCCTCAGAATGACGGCGGGTTCATTACGAGGATGGCAGAGGGTCGTTGTAATATTTCTGGGAATCCCACCCTTTCGCAAAAAGCGCGAAAGGATGGGGCACCCAGGTTTGGGGCCTTGCTCCGCAAGGCTTCGCACGAACTTTGTTCGCGCGGGTCCTTCAACTTCGCTCATGATAACGGCCTTTTTTAGCCTTTTTGTAGCTTGTCTCAAAAGGAAAAGGGCAGGCCGAAGCCTGCCCTTTGTTATTGCCCGTAAGGGCGGGTTTAGAAGTCGAAACGCAGTCCGTACTGGAGCTGGCGTGACGGAGCGCTGCCAATGAGTCCGCTGGAGGTGCCGAAGCCGCTCTGCAGATTCTGGTGGCTGATAACGTTGTTGGTGGTGCTGCATGGATTGTAGGTTGCCGATCCATCAGCAGCGGTTCCGACCTGCGATCCGCAGTTCACGTTCTGAACCGGCGAGCCGAAGGAGAGCGAGGAGGGGTTGAAGTTCGGATGGTTGAAGAGGTTGAAGAAGTCCATCTGGAACTTGATGTTGACCTTCTCGTGGAAGACGGGCCAGTTCTTGCGCACCGAAAAGTCGGTGTTGTTGAAGTTGGGGCCGCCACAGGCGCCTCTCGTCTCCATGCTGGGCTCGATGGTGCCGAGGTGGTAGCCGAGAAGGGTGAATGCGCCGGGGTTGATGATCTGATTGTCGTGGCGGCCGGTCACGCAGCTCTGGCCTGTGGAGAGAGGACGGAGCGGGTTGGTGAAGCCGGTCATGACCAGGGCTCCGCTCTGATTGAGCAGGCTGCTGGCTGTAGGATCGGCGAAAGCACTGGTGTTTTCGCTGGCTCCCTGATAAATGGTGAAGCTGTTGCCGTTTTCCGCGGTGATGATGCCGGTGGCTTCCCATCCGCCGATTGCGCCGCGCTCAATGGCGTTGGCACCCTGCAGCTTGGGAGTGAACCAGGTCACGTTGGCTACGAACATGTTCGGACGGTTGACATCCGAAACGCCGTAGTCGAGGCGTGGATCAGCATAGTAGGTGCGGGACTGCGAGCCCATACCGCCGCCGGAGTCATCGGTGACGATATCTGCCATGGCACGCGACCAGGTGTAGGCTGCGCCGAGCGTCAGAGAGTTGTTGATGCGGCTCTTGAGCACCGCCTGCAGTCCGTTGTAGTTGGAGTTGCCGGTGTGCGCCCAGTAGGTGAGCGTGGAGTAGTTGGAGAACGGACGGAAGTTGTTGACCGAGCCGCTGGGAGCGAAGGTCGCGTCGAGCAGGTTGCCCGGTGTAACGCTGTTGACGTCGTAGCTGCTGGTGAGGTGGATGCCGCGGTTGCCTACGTAACCAACCTGGAAGGTGGTGTCGGAGCCAATGGCCTGCTCGAGAGTAAGGTTCCACTGCCAGGAATTAGGTAGCAGAGAAGACGGGTCGGCACCGCCGGCGGGGCTGGCCGTCCCAGTAACGCTGGGTGGCGTGGCGCCGTCGAGAGTACGAGCATAGTTGCTGGCGTTCAACGCAAAAGGAGCATTGGCGACCAGGGTGTAACGCGAAACGCGCTCACGCTGATAGAACTGGCCTGTGCCTGCGCGGAGGACGGTCTTGCTGGTACCGAATGGATCCCAGATGATGCCCAGGCGAGGAGCGAAGTTGTGATAACCGTTCTTGACGAGCGAGCGGTTAGGACCGTCGACGCCGTGGCTGAAGTTGGTTCCGAACTGCGCGTTTGCCGCACCGCAGGGATCTTTGCCGGGAGCTACCCAGAGACCGTTGCAGGCATCTGAGGCGGGCTTGCTGGCGTCGTAAAGCTGCGGCTGGAAGCTGGTGATCTGGTCATTGGGCTGGAAAGGCGCAAAGAGCAGAGAGTAACGCACGCCGTAGTCAAGCGTAAGGTGCGGAGAGGCTTTCCAGGTGTCAGCCGCGTAGAACTCGTAGTCTCTCCAGCGGAGCTGGGCGCGGATATTGGTGGAGGTTTCGCCGATGTTGAAGACGTTTCCGGTGAGTTCCAGGTTCGCCAGGGTGTCGCCGGTATCGGCGCCGCCGTTGGCGATGGCTACGCTGCCGATGGTCGGACGCTCGCCGGTTGAGCTGTTGACGTCTTCATTCTTTCCGTTGAAGCCGAGGAAGCCGCCGAACTTGAGGCTGTGCTGTCCCTTGATCCAGGAAAGATCGTCACGGAAGGAGTAGATATCGAGCTGGTTCTGCCACGGAGCCTGGAGCGAAGTGGTGCCGCCGTAGTTGCCAAAGTTGACGGAAGGCACGCCCAACGGACTGTGCTTGAGGGATTCAGAGTAGAGGGTAGGAATGGCCGCGGTGACCTGGGGCAAAAGGCCCGGGTTGGTGCCGCCGGCGGTGATATCAATCCGGTTGTTGGAGTAATTGAAGGCAGCATCGTTGACCAGCGTGGATTTGATGGTCGAGGTCCAGTGTGCGGTGAGGGACTTGGACGGCTGTGCCCAGTTGCTGTTCAAAGCGGGGTAGATGGTGTCGCCCCAGTAGCCGGCATTGAAGGCCGGGTTCGACCATGTGTCCTGCGTGTAACGGCCCATGATGTGATTGGAGTGGTTGAGATCATAATCTCCACGCACGTTTTCCTGGCGCCAGAAGAGGCCGGTAGGCAGCGAAGTGGACCAGTTCTGGTTGTTGCCGTTGGTCGATTGGTTAGGCGACGGCAGCAGCTGCAGCATAGTAGCTGTGGCTGGGTCGACGTTGTTGATCTTGTAAGTGCCGGGGGTTACGTTGGCCGCGACGATAGGGTTGGTCTGGTTGAAGGTGGGAAGCACGCTGTTGCCGCAACCCAGGGTCGAGAAGTCGCCGGCGCGCTCCGCGTCAGTAGGAACGCAGGCGCTGACCTGACGGCCTTTGATTTCGTGGTTCCACTCCTGGCTCCAGAAGAAGAAGAGCTTGTCCTTAATGACGGGACCGCCGATGGAGTAGCCCCAGTCGTTGCGGCGCTCCTTGTCCTTGCCGTCGAGCGGAAGACCCTTGCCGGCATTGGGAGCCGAGAAATAGGTGTAGGAGTCGAGAACGTCGTTACGGCCGCTGTAGAAGCCGCTTCCGTGGAAGGCGTTGCTGCCGCTGCGCGTAACGATGCTGATGATGCCGCCGGAGGCCTGTCCGTATTCCGGACCGTAGCTGTTGAGCAGCATCTTGAACTCGGCGATGGACTCATTCGACGGGTAGATGAGGATGGTGCGGTTGGAGCCCACGTCGTTGTTATTCACGCCGTCCACCAGGAAGAGATTGTTGGTGGTGGGGTTGCCGTTGACGGACATATCGACGCCGCCATTGAGGCCCTTGCCGGTGTTGACGAAGCCGTTGGCTGCCGAGACGCCGGGCTGAAGCTGGGTGAGCTGGACGAAGTTACGTCCGTTCAGCGGGAGTTCCTTTACCTGGGTGCCATCGACGACCTGGCCGAGTGCAGCGCTGTCGGTCTGTACCTGGATGGCGTTGGCCTGGACGGTCACCGATTCGCTGACGCTGCCGAGCTGAAGCTGGGCGTCGACGGTGGTGGTGGTGGCGACGTGAACGACTGCGCCCTTGGTGACGAATTCCTTAAAGTTCGCGGCCTTAACCTCGACCTGGTAGGTCGATTCGGGTAGATCGGCGAAGGTGTAACCGCCCTGGGAGTCGGTGGTAGCGGTGTAGATCTTATTGGTTGCGGTGTTGGTGACGGTTACGGTCGCGCTGGGAACGGCTGCACCACTGGTATCGGTGACCGTGCCTGCGATCGAGCCCGTAATTCTTTGGGCGAACGCCGGATGCCACAGTAGAAAAACCGTAGCAAGGGCGATCAGCGCCAGATAAATATGTTGGCGTCTCATGCTCTTTATTGCCTCCTGATGAATACACCGGCGATTTCGAGCCGATGTGAATGTTCGTTTAAGTTGTTAACCTGTATAGACTTATAATTTGGCTTATCTTTGCCTGAATTTGCCCGTCTGCGAACAGCTAAAAAGTCATCCATTAAAAATTTGAAAGTCGCAGAATGCCTTTGAGTAAACGGTTTGAGCAAATTAGTCGTGCGGACAGATTCTCCCGCGTTGAATATTAAGCTTGTTGGAGTTTTCGATTGTCAAGCAAAGAAAGTGTTCTGGACCCTGAGGAGATACGGCGATGTGTATTTTTCAAGGGTAAATATGCGCTGAATACCTTAGTAAATCGATTAACTATAGCATTAAAGATATTTTTTTCAAAATATTTAGATTATGAACATGCAACCGCTTTCAGAGCGGAGTAAAGAATGAGCCTGCGCCAGTTGAGGGAAGGATTCTTCCAGATAAACGCCACCAAACCATACGAATTTGTATCGTTTTGACGCGCTTCTCATATGTATTTCATTCCGTGACCTAGAGAGTGGAATTGAGTGCCAGAAATGACTAGAGATTTTCACCGGCGAAAATTTATGGCTTCGCAGACTGGGTTTTCGCGCGATCTACGACCCCGGAGCCTTCGAGCACGGAATAAAAGTGGTCGGAGGGCAGATTGGTGAGCTTTTCGACGGCGCCGGAGGGCCAGCGGATTTCTACTGAGTCAATCCTGGTGGCGGAGGCGAGGCCGAAGTGCAGCCGCAGGTCGCTTTGCGAGAGGTAGCTGCCGCCGCTGCGGACTTCATCGGTCTGGGTGACGCCCGCGGCGGTGAGGGTGATGCGGGCGCCGAGCGCGAGGCGATTGCTCTTTGTCCCGGAAAGCTCGAAGCTGACCCAGTGATTGCCGGGAACTCCGCTGTTGTGCAGAAGCATGGGGGAGCCGTCGATATCGGAGATGACGACGTCCACACTGCCGTCGTTATCGAAGTCGGCGACGGCGAGGCCGCGACTGACACGCGGTTCGGTGAGCGCGGGACCTGCCTGCTGAGCTGCATCGCAGAAATTGCCGTTGCGCTCGTTCATAAAGAGATTTTTTGGCTGGTGGTAGCGCGCGCCTGACGGCAGGGAGTCGACCTGGGGGTAGACCTGCCCGTTGACGGCGATGAGGTCTTCCCATCCGTCGTTATCGAGATCAACGAAGGCGTCGCCCCATTTCACGTAGGGGAGCGTTGGCAGGCCTACGCCCGCGTCGTAGGAGACTTCGCTGAAGTTGTAATCGCCCTGGTTCTGGTAGAGGACGTTGTTTTCATCGACGAAGTTGGTGACATACAGAGAAAAGCGGCCGGTGTGGTTGTAGTCGCCGATGGCGACGCCCATGGAGCCTTGCTCGGAGCCGTCGTTGCTGACGGCTGTGCCGGACTCGAGGCCGATTTCGGTGAATTTGCCCTTGCCTTCGTTCTTGTAGAGGAAATTGGGGGTAGAATCGTTGGCGACGTAGATGTCGGGGCGGCCGGTGTTGTTGAAGTCGGACCAGATGACGCCGAGGCCGTAATAGCCGTTAGGGTCGTCGACACCTGCAGCTTTGGATACATCGGCAAAGGTACCGTCGCCATTGTTGTGGAAGAGCGCGTCGCCGGCGCCTTTGAGCCCGCGCGGTCCGCATTGCACATCGATTCCACGATATTTGCAGGTGGGCTTGCTGCCGAAGGCGGGCAGGTCGGAGAGCTTGAAGTCGACGTAATTCGTCACCATGAGGTCGACGAATCCGTCGCCGTCGTAGTCGCCAAAGGCGGCTCCGGCGGACCAGCGGCCATCGGCGACTCCGGCCTGCTTTGTCACATCGGTGAAGGTGCCGTTGCCGTTGTTCTTGTAAAGAACGTTACCGCCGAGGCATGTGACGTAGAGATCAGGCCAGCCGTCATTGTTGTAGTCACCGACGGCTCCGCCCATGGCGAAGCAAGGGGTGGCTATGCCGGCTTTGTCGGTGACATCGGTGAAGGTGCCGTCGTGGTTATTGTGGTAAAGGGCACTGTGGGCCTTCTCGCCCTTGAGAGCCATATCGACGGTTGGGGCGTTGGTGAAGTAGATGTCTGGCCAGCCGTCGCGGTCATAATCGATGACGATGACGCCGCCGCTCATGGATTCGACAATGTATTTTTTTTCGGGTGCGGAAAGATGCCGGAAGGTGATGCCAGATTTCTTCGTGACGTCGAGGAGCTGAGGGACCACGCGGTCTTTGCAGACGCGCTCTTTTACCCCTGCCGGCGGCGCCGATGCCGCGCTGTGGGCCTGCGGAAAAGCATTGAGGGTAAACAGGCAGAGAAGAGCACTGGCTGAGATTCTGCGGGTTAAGGGCAAAAAAGAGAACTGGCGTTGCTGAGTGGGCACCTGAGAGATTCCTGCTGTCCGAAGAGGCGAATTTATTGTAGCGCGACGCATGGCTACCGGTTCTTGAGACGGACTCCGGCCAAGCATGTTTGCAGGATTCGTCGCTTTGATTTCTTTGCTTCTGAGCCTTCGGCGAAAGCCTGGTTTTGTGATTCACAGAAAAGTTCTTTGGGCAGCGCTGATTCTGATGTAAAAGTAGTTATTTTCTGATTCTTTTGCGGTTGTATTCCTGTCAAGGATTCGATCGGTGGAAACGATCCCATCAGCCGATCACTTTCAGGTAGAGGCGGGGCTTTAATTTTTGCATCATTTTTAGGAGACCAGATGCGATTTGCGCGAGTAGTAGGCGTTTTTTTGATGTCTTTTTGTTGCTCCCTCTTTGTCTTTGGCCAGGCGACGACTTCGTTGCGTGGTCATGTAACCGATGCCAGCGGCGCGGTAGTGCCGGGAGCGCAACTGACGCTGACTTTGACGGGAACCGGTGCCGCCCGCGAGGGGCGGACCGATAGCAGCGGCGAATATCAGTTTCAACAGCTGGCGCCGGGCAAATACACGCTGAAAGTAAGCGCCGAAGGGTTTTCGCCCGTCGAGAAGCAGGGCATGAACCTGCTGGTCGGGCAGCCTGCAACCGAGGATGTGGCACTTCCCGTTGGAACCGTGACGCAGCAGGTGACGGTCGATACCAATGTGCAGCCGGTGCTGAACACGACCGATGCGACGCTGGGTAATGCGTTTGCCGAGAAGCAGGTGCAGTCGCTGCCGATTGAGGGCAGGAACGTTCCGGATCTGCTTTCGCTGCAGCCTGGTGTGACCTACCTGGGGCGCACAGACGACAACAATGGAACGAATGCTGTGGGCAACAACGGTCAGGACTCACGCAGCGGCACGGTGAACGGCGGACGCAGCGATCAATCGAACATCACGCTCGATGGCGTGGACGTGAATGACCTGAATAATGGCTATGCCTTTACCAGCGTGCTGCGGGTGACGCAGGATTCGGTGGGTGAATTCCGCGTAACGACGAGCAATCCTGACGCGGCGGAAGGGCGCTCTTCAGGTGCGCAGGTTGGATTGATAACGCGCAGCGGCACCAATCAATTTCACGGGGCGGTGTATGAGTACAACCGCAGCAACCTGTTTGAAGCGAATGATTTTTTCAATAAGCAGCAACAGCTGGCCTCCGGTGAACCGAACACTCCGCCGAAACTCATCCGCAATGTGTTTGGCGCGGCGGTGGGCGGACCGATTCTGCGCGACAAACTTTTCGCCTTCCTGAACTATGAAGGCCGCCGCGATACGGAGGGGCAAAGTGTAAATGCCGGGACCGTACCGCTGCAGAGCTTTCGCAACGGCAATATCCAGTACCAGACGAATAGCGGTTCGATCTTTAATCTGACACCATCGCAGATTCAGGGGATGGATCCGCAGGGTATTGGAGATAACCCGAATATCCTGCAGCTTTATTCGCAGTATCCGCAGGCGAATGACCCCACCCAGGGCGACACCTATAACACCGGCGGTTTCCGGTTCCCTTACACCCTGCATCGCAGCTACGACACCTACATTGCGCGCATGGACTGGAATATCACGAAAAACGGTAACCACACGATCTTCTGGCGCGGAAACCTGCAGGGTGACAATGAGCCGACTCCGCCTGCTTTTCCGGGACAGCCGCCATCGACTTCCACGCTCACGAACAGCAGGGGGCTTGCAGTTGGCTATACGGCGGTGCTGACTCCGAACCTGGTGAACACGGCACGCTATGGATTTACACGCCAGGGCGTGGACAATGCGGGTATTTCCAAGGAGCCGTATGTAAATCTGGCCGCGGTGGCGCAGCCGGAGGCGTTTACACGCAGCACCTCATACATCATTCCGGTGCAGAACGTGGTGGATGATATTTCGTGGACGAAGCACGACCACAGCTTCCAGTTTGGCGTGAATATTCGCTTCATCGACGACCAGCGAGCGAGCGATGCCAACTCGTATCCAGATGGACAGATGAACCAAGGCTGGCTCTCGAATGGTTCTACCGTCGCGGGTAATGGCGGACCATTCGATCCGGCGGCTTATGGATACCCAGCGGTGAACCAGGTTTTTGTAAATCAGTACAACGATGCGCTGCTGGGGCTGGTGGGAATCATTACCGAGGGCGATGCCATTTACAACTACACCAAGCAGGGCACGGCGCTGCCGCTGGGCACGGTGATTAAACGAGACTATCGCTGGAACGAGTATGAATTTTATGCGCAGGACTCGTGGAAGGCGCTCAAGAATCTGACGCTGACGTATGGTCTGCGGTGGTCGCTGCTGCAGAGCCCGGCTGAGACAACCGGCACACAGGTGGGCACATGCAAGGTTAACGCCGGTGTGTGCCAGCCATTTGCGCTTTCGGATTATTACCAGCAGAGTGCGCAGCAGGGGGTAAGCGGCGGGGCGGCCAGCGCGATCGGCGATGTGTCATTCGATCTGAACGGACGTTACAACGGGAAACCGGATTTCTGGAATATGGAGAAGAACAATATTGGGCCACGCCTGGCACTGGCTTATTCTCCAACGCCGGAGGGCGGCTTCCTGAACAAGATTTTCGGCAACAACAAGAGCAGCATACGTGCCGGCTACTCGCTGGTCTATGACCACTTTGGCGCGGCGACGGTGAACACGTTCGACACCACCGGTTCATACGGGCTGTCGAGCAACATTTCCAATCCGGTTGGGACGGTGAACATTGCGACCGCTCCACGCTTCACAGATATCAATACGATTCCGGCGAGCGTGTTGCCTGCCGCGCCTGCGGGGGGCTTTCCGGCTACGCCTGACCCGGCGCAGTTTGCCATCAGCTGGGGGCTGGACTCGAAGATCAAGACTCCGTATTCGCATCTGATCGATTTCTCGATTGCGCGCGAGTTGAAGAACGGATCTTCGATCGAAATTTCATATGTCGGGCGCCTGGCGCATCGGTTGCTGGCACAGGAAGACGTTGCCATGCCGCTCAATTTGACGGTAGGCGGAACTCCTTACTTTGGTCCGGCAGCAGCCATGGCAAAGCTGGCGCGCGCGCAGGTGCCGGTGAACAGCGTGCAAAAAGTAGCCTACTGGGAATCGCTGTTCCCGCAGTTGGATGGCGCGGACATTGGTTGGGGTCCGCTCTCGGCGACACAGAACGTCTACGAATTGTTTCAGCAGAACAAGTATAACGAGACGTATGCGTTGTTCGAGCTAGACGCTCCGGATGCGCTGAGCGGGGCGGGAGTCAATCCGAATGGCTCGTATCCGTCGTTCCGCTTCTATCACGATCAGTATTCAGCCCTGTATGCGTGGCGCTCGATTGGATACTCGAACTATCACGCGCTGGAGGTGGTCTATCGCCAGCAGTTTGGATCGGGGCTGCAGGCTGACTTCAATTACACGTTCTCAAAGTCCATGGATATTACGTCGCAGGCGGAACGACTGAATAGCTCCGGCTCGACGAACTATGCACAGATCATGAACACCTGGAATCCGAACCAGCTCTATGGTGTTTCCGATTATGATGCGCGGCACCAGATCAATGCGAACTACATCTGGGATCTGCCCATTGGGCGCGGGAAGCAGTTTCTCTCGAATGCGAACCGGCTGACCAATGCGCTGATTGGCGGATGGCAGACGACTGGGATCGTCCGCTGGACGAGCGGATTTCCTTTCCTTGTAAATAACGGAGCGTATTATCCAACGAACTGGGACATCCAGGGATATGCGACGCAGGTTGCGCCGATTCCATCGCGTGCAGCGAAACGCGGCAAGCTCACGCAGCGCTTTGCCGATCCGCAAGCTGTGTTTAATTCGTTCGACTTCACGCTGCCGGGTGGTTCAGGAACGCGCAACCCTCTTCGTGGCGACGGATATTTCAGCTGGGATACCGGCCTGAACAAGGCTTTTGCCATAACGGAGCGCGCAAAATTACAGTTGCGGTGGGAGATGTTTAACGTAACGAATAGCGTTCGTTTCGACGCGCAATCGATCAACTCCACGCTCGACAATGGCCCGAACTTCGGACAGGCTAGAACTTTGTTGACCAACAAGCGGCTTGCGCAGTTCGCGGCGCGCGTCGAGTTCTGAACGTAGTATGTAAGAAGCGGCGCGGAATGAAACGTTCCGCGCCGCTATTCTTTTTGCTGCGTGTTCGTTGTAGATCGTTTATTGTTTTATGTCGGAATTCGGAATTGAAAACGGTTGCATTCCGTGGGAGGAAAGATGGACAGGCGCGATTTTATGAAGACCAGCAGCGCACTGCTGGCTGGAGCGGCAGTGGGCGGCAAAGTGTTTGCGCAGGGGCAGCACGAAGGCAGCGAGGGCCGCATGGTTCTGGCGATGAATCGCGGCTGGCGATATAGCCCGAAGTTTGTTGAGGGTGGTCATGAGGCTGGGTTCGATGACTCCGGATTCGATCGCGTGGTGGTACCGCATACCAATATCAAGCTGCCGTGGCACGGATTCGATGACAAGGAATATGAGTTTGTTTCGCTTTACCGGCGCAAGTTTCGCGTGCCTGCGGAAGCGCGCGGTAGGCGGGTCTTTGTTGATTTTGAAGGCGTGATGACGGCTTCGACTGTCTGGCTCAATGGGCAGAAGCTGGGTGAATACAAGGGCGGCTATACGTCATTTTCATTTGAGTTGACGGCACATTTGAATTTTGACGGCGACAACGTTCTGGCCATGGATGTCGATTCGACGGAGCGGCCGGATATCCCTCCGTTCGGCTATCAGATCGACTACCTGACGTTTGGCGGCATCTATCGCGAAGTGTCGTTGCGCGTGGTTCCGGCGACCTTTATCGAAAACATTTTTGCGCAGCCCAAAGATTCGTTGAGCGGTTCGCCCTCACTCGATGTTGAGTGCTTCGTGCAGCATCTGGACGCTTCGCGCGAGGCGTTGACGCTGGAGGCTACGCTGCTGGATGGCGAAAAGACAGTGGCGAAAGCTACGCAGAAAGTTGCGCCGTCTGCTGCGGCTGCCGAGCCAATGAGTCATGTAATTGCGTTTGGAAAGCTGAGCGGGATTGAGCTGTGGGATCTGAAGAAGCCAAAGCTCTATACAGTAAAGGTGCAGCTGCTGCGTGGTTCCAATGTGGTGGATGATGATACGCGGCGCATCGGTTTCCGCGAAGCGCAGTTTACCGATCATGGATTTGAGCTGAACGGCAAGGTCATCAAGCTGCGCGGGCTCGATCGGCACCAGACATTTCCGTTTGTGGGGCAGGCGATGCCGGGACGCGCACAGAAGCGCGATGCCTACATTCTGCGAAAGCAGTTTCACTGCAACATCGTACGCACGTCGCACTATCCGCAGTCGAAGCACTTTCTCGATGCTTGCGATGAGTATGGGCTACTGGTATTGGAAGAGATTCCAGGCTGGCAACACATTGGCGATAAGCCGTGGCAGGATATCTCGGTTGATAACGTAAGTCGCATGATCCGGCGCGACTGGAATCACCCATCCATTGTGTTGTGGGGTGTGCGCATCAACGAGTCGCGCGATAACCACGACTTCTACACGCGCACGAACGCGATGGCGCATAAGCTCGATCCCACGCGGCAGACGGGGGGCATTCGCTACTTCCAGGAGTCGGAATTTCTGGAAGACGTGTTTACCATGAACGATTTCGGCTGGCCGCTGAAGGAGCCAAACCATCCGCGTTATCTGAACACGGAGTTTGTGGGGCATACGTTCCCGACAAAGACGATCGATGACGATGCGCATCAGCGCGAGCATACGATTCGGCATGCGCGCGTGCATAATCAGCTGGCGTCGAACCCGCTGTACGCGGGCGGCATCGCGTGGTGCGCCTTCGACTACAACACGCACAGTGATTTCGGCGCGGGCGATCGCATCTGCTACCACGGTGTTTTCGATATCTTCCGCGAACCGAAGCCGGCGGCTGGTTTTTATAAGTCGCAGTGCGATCCGGACGAAGAGATTGTGCTGGAGCCAGCGTTCCACTGGGCATCGAGCGATGAGGCCACGCACTTCACGGTGGCGATGATCTGTTCGAATTGCGATCATCTCAAACTCTTCGTAAAAAATAATGGTGACTGGAAGTCGTTAGCTGAGGTCGATCCAGACAAGGAACAGTTTGGGCATTTGAAATATGCGCCGTTTAGCGTGGACCTGACGAAGTCGGAGTGGAAATGGGGCGACCTGCGCATCGACGGCTATTTAAATGGCAAGCAGGTGATTTCAAAGACGCTCTCCGGACTGGGAGCAGATCAGAAGTTCGCAATTCTTGCCGACGATCATGAACTGATGGGTGATGGCGCGGATACGACGCGCGTGGTTCTGCGCGTTACGGATGAGTTTGATGCTATTCGGCCTTTTGCGAACGATCCCATCATGCTCACAGTTGAAGGACCAGCTGAGTTGCTTGGGGACAATCCGTTTGGCTTGATCGGCGGCACGGGCGCGGTGTGGGTGCGCGCGAAAGAAGAAACCGGGACGGTTCGACTGACGGCGAAGCATCCAAGACTGGGAAGCCAGACGCTAGAGATTGCGATTCGACAGGCTAAGGCGGAGAGTGTGTAGCTCCGCCGAAGATTCATCCGCAGAAGGAAGACAATCTTGCGCTTTTTCAACGGAAGCCAGCGCGGGTGCTATGCTTTGTGCTTCATGTGCAGACTCTTCCTGAAGGCGGATAGTTTTGGTTGGTCGCAAGAAAACAAGTAACCGCGTAACCATCCTGGATGTGGCACACAAGAGCGGATTTTCTGCTTCGACGGTTTCGATCGTTCTGAATGAAGCACCGCTCTCGCGCTATGTTGCGGCGCGCACGAAAGAGCACATTCGCAAGACGGCAACCACGCTCGGATACAGGCCGGATGCTTTCGCGCAATCGCTGCGCAGCCGCCGCAGTCGTACGATCGGCGTGATGATCTTCGACATCTCCGATCCATTCTGCACGCAGATCTTGCGGGGCATTGAGAAGGCGCTGCATCCGACGGGATATCTGCCGATCATCATGGATGCGAATAATGAGCGCATGCAGTTTGAAGGCTATCTGGGAATGCTTCTCGACCGGCGGGTGGAGGGATTGATTGTTGTTGCGAACTGGTTGTTTGCGGAAACCGATTTGCTTGCCGACATGGAGAAGCACAATATTCCCACGGTGGTGATTGGGCGCGATCTGACCGAGAGCCGCATCAGCTCAGTGCTGGTAGATAACGCAGCGGGCGCTTATAAAGCCCTCGATCATCTGTACGCGCTCGGGCACAGGAAAATTGCGTTCATACGCGGGCCGGAGAGTTTGCATGACAGCGTGAACCGCTGGCGCGGCATCGAGCAATTTGCCGCAGAGCGGAAGCTGGCGATCGATCCGAAGCTGGTGCGTCAGTTGCCTGCGATGCTCGATGCGAATTCGGGCTTCGACGGCGGAGTGGAGCTGACGAGGGAGCTGGTTAGGTCGCGACGCAAGTTCACAGCACTGATGGCGTTTGACGATTTGACGGCGCTTGGCGCGTTGCGCGGACTATGTGAGGCTGGCGTGCGAGTTCCGGAAGATTGCTCCGTGATTGGCTTTGATGGTGTACCGCAGGCGGCCTTCAGCACTCCGGCGATTACGACAGTCTGTCAGCCGATGGAAGAGATGGGAATGATCGGCACGGAATGGATTTTGAAGTCTCTTGAGCGAGAAGAGGAGAGCGACGCAAACGAGCCTGTTTTGAAACTGTTGCCTCCTTCGATCGTGATCCGTAATTCTACGCGGCCCAAATAACGATCTTTATCGTATTCATTTTCTTCTTGACAACAGCCTGCTGTGATCTTTATCTCCAATATTCAAACGTTTAAATATACCGGCGTTCTTAGATGGCCGGAGCGTATGCGAGCTGCAGCGGCGCTGCAATTATCCTGATGTGTATACGCCGGGTGCCATCAATTCGGGAATGAGGATTATATGAAGTCGGTTGCGGCCTTACATCGGCTATTCGGGAATCGATATGTACCTGCCGATCTTCATTTCCAATTACAATTCGCTGCAGGCGAGCCTGCAGAAGCGTTTTACCGCCGATTCGCTGCTGACGTTATGAGCAGAGTTCATTCCAATTCGGGCTGGAGAGCTTTAATACCTTCAACCATACCAGCTATGCTGGAGTCGACACGACGGTGAACGATGGCGCGACGTATGGAACGGTACTGAGCGCCCATCAGCCACGCATCGTGCAGCTTGGCCTGAAGTTCAACTTTTAAGCAGGAAATATTGGAGGGAAGTATCTGCATGCTGCGCCGTTGTGTCACTTCTGTTGCGCTCGTTTTGATTATGTTTGTTTCGCTTGCGGCTCATGCAGATGCTTCTTCCGCACTGGCGCTTCACGATGGCTGGAGCGTGCAGTCAGCCTGCAAGTTGCAGGCTGAAGGCGATAAGATTTCGACCACAAGCTTTCATTCAGAAGGCTGGTATACGACTGCGGTGCCTGCGACGGTGCTGGCTGTACAGGTGGCTGCCGGCACTTATAAAGATCCTTACTTCGGAACGAACCTGCGCGACATTCCCGGAACGACTTATCCGGTTGGGCATAACTTTGCCAACCTTCCGATGCCGGATGACAGTCCTTACCGCTGCGCATGGTGGTATCGCAAGGAATTTATCGTACCCGCAGTGCAGAAGGGACGCACGCTATGGCTACGCTTCGGCGGCATCAACTATCGCGCGAATATCTGGGTGAATGGAAAGCGTATTGCCGACTCAACACAGGTTGCGGGCGCGTATAGAACGTATGAGTTTGATGTGACGGATGCCGTGGTGGCGGGCAAGGCGAATGTAGTCGCCGTCGAAACGTTTGCTCCAACAGAAAAGGACCTGGGAATCAACTGGGTCGACTGGAATCCATGCCCGCCGGATAAGAACACCGGCTTGTGGGGGCCGGTCGATCTGGTGTCGAGTGGACCAGTCGCGTTGCGCTCGCCCATGGCGGTAACGCATTTTACCGATGCTTCGCCGAAGCAGGCTGATCTGACGGTGTATGCGGAGTTACACAATGCAACCGACAAGGCTGTAAGTGGAAATGTAACCGGCACAGTAGCAGGTATTCACATCGACCAGAATGTGGAGCTGCAGCCGCATGAAGACAAGACGGTCGTCTTCGATCCGGAGAATTATAAGCAGCTACAGGTGAAGAATCCGAATGTCTGGTGGCCTTACCAGATGGGGACGCCGCATCTGGAAATACTCGCTCTCAAATTTACTCAAGGCGGCAAAGTGTCCGATGAAAAGTCGGTGCGCTTTGGGATTCGCGAGATGACGTCAGAGATGACGGACAAGGGGTATCGCCTCTTCCGCGTGAACGGCAAGCCGATTCTGATTCGCGGCGCGGGATGGTCTCAGGATATGTTGCTGCGGGAAGAGCCGACTCGGCTGCGCGATCAATTCACGCTGGTCCGCGACATGCATCTGAACACGATTCGCCTGGAAGGCAAGCTGGAGACGGAAGATTTCTTCCAGCTCGCGGATGAGCAGGGAATCCTGGTGATGCTGGGCTGGTGTTGCTGCGACCAGTGGGAGCACTGGGATAAGTGGACGCCGGAAAATTATCAGGTAGCGAAGGCTTCGCTGGAATCGCAAATGCTGCGCATTCGTCAGCACGCGAGCTTGCTGGTGTGGCTGAATGGCAGCGATAATCCGCCACCTGCGGATGTAGAGAAAATGTATCTCGATGTGGAATCACAAACACA